>Ga0315283_10000396_pt1 | contig 31991 bp, 23 predicted proteins | sample YL17G09_0_MG_FD_204541 | JGI IMG/M metagenome (GOLD analysis project Ga0315283, IMG submission 204541) | Sediment microbial communities from Yellowstone Lake, YNP, Wyoming, USA - YL17G09_0 | ecosystem: Environmental > Aquatic > Freshwater > Lake > Sediment | place: USA: Wyoming | collected...
GGAACCACGCGCCCAACAGGATCATGGTCAGCGCCGAACCCACCCGGCGCTCCACCAGGTGGGTGATGCCGATCACGACCAGGATGAGGGGCCACCACTCGCCCATGCCCGCGAGGCCCCACGGTACGAAACGCTCGAACAGGAACAACCCGCCGAGCGCGATGAGAAAGACGCCCCAGATCACCTTCTTCATGTTGCGGATGCCTTCGTCCTGCGTCATCACCGACCTCCTTCCGCCCGCCATTGGGCTTCACCAGCAATCTACGGAAGAAGCACGGGCCGGGCGCGGACTATTCGGCGAGTGGCGGTGGGGCGCCGGTGAGTGGCGGGCGCGGGGGATGCAGGGCCCGGCGCTGAAGAGCCCGCTTGATGTGCGCCGGCCGGAGGCTGACCTCCCCGTGACATCGCTCGGCCTGGTACCAGCGAATATGCGCCGTTCGGCGGGCTCATCCATCGAATGGGTTGAACTCGCTGCGGGCTCGCGGGTAATAGATATCGGGTGGCAGGGTTTCGTGGCACCGCTCTTGCGCTCACGGGGCGACTCTCACGAAACGGCGATAACGCGCAGTCACCGATCGACGACCCCCCGCATTTCGGCCGCGAGGAGTCGCAACTTGCAACCTGCAGACCCGGCCCGCACCACAAAGGATGGCAGAACCCTCGCGATCGCCCTGGATCGCGTGGCTCTCGCGTGCCTGGTCGGGATCCCCCTCGCGGTCACCCTGCGCTACCTGCCCTACTACGCGCTGGGCGTCTCCGGCCGGTCGCGCGACGTGCTGCGCCCCCTGCTGGACCCCTCCGGGTCGCTCGGACTCTCCTTCGGACTCGCGGGTGCCGCTCTTTTTCTATTCATGTGGCTGTACCCGCTGCGCAAACGCGCGCCGGGGCTTAGTGGCGCCGGGAACCTGGCTGCATGGCTCCAGGTGCACATTCTCGCGGGCCTCGCACTGCCGCTCGCGGTGGCAGTGCACGCGGGCTGGCGTTTCACCGGTCTCATCGGTCTCGGCTACGCCGCGATGGTGCTCGTCGTCCTGAGCGGCATCGTGGGGCGTTACCTCTACAGCCACATCCCCCGCCGGCAGGACGGTGTCGAGTTGTCACGCGAGGGCGTGGCGAGCGAGCGGCGCGCCCTGCTCACGCGCATCGCCGCCACCACGGGGCTCGATCCGACCGAGGTCGGGCGCACGCTCCACCCGGGGCCCGAGCCGGGTGCCGGCCGGGGCCTCGCGGGCACGCTCGCCCGCCTGGTTGCCGGCGATCTGGCCCGGCGCCGGGCGATGCGCGAACTGGCGCACCGCTGGTCGCAGCCGCGACCGGGGCTGCCCGCGCCCGACCCGCGTGCGCTGGCCGAAGCGGTGCGGCTCGCGCGCCGTGAGCTGGCGCTGGAGCAGCAGGTGCGGATGCTGGAGGCCACGCACCGCGTCTTCGCCTGGTGGCACGTGGCGCACCTGCCGGTGGCGATCACCGCCTTCCTGGCCATCCTGGTCCACATCGCCGTTGCCGTGCTGGTCGGCGGCGTGATGCCGCGCTGACGCCATGGGCATGCTCCTCACCACGCTCGTCTTCGTCGCGCTGACGGCGCTCTTCGCCTGGTGGCACGTGCGCCGCCCGGGCGCGGGTGCGACGGCACGCGCCCTGCGGGCCTGTCCGCGCTGCCGTGTCCGCTTCGAGGACGGGGCCGCGTTCTGTCCGGGCTGTGGCGTGCCGCTGCAGGCGTACGAACTGGTGAGCGCCCCGGTCGTGGACACCGCGGTGCCGATCGACACGAGCGTGAAGCCGCATCCCATCGTCCGCACCGACCTGTGCGTGGGCTGCGGCACCTGCGTGGCGGCCTGCCCGGAGCCCGGGGCACTCCAGCTGGTGGACCACCGTTCGGTCGTGGACCTCGACGTCTGCCAGAGGCACGGAACCTGCGCGGCGGCCTGCCCGATGAACGCCATCGTGATGGCGGTGGGCGCGGCGGTGCAGCGCGTCGAGGTGCCGGAGTTGGACGCGAACTTCCAGACCAACGTCCCCGGGCTCTACGTGGTGGGCGAGCTGGGCGGGCGCGGGCTCATCAAGAACGCGATCAACGAGGGCCGCATCGCCGTCGAGCACGTCGCCCGGGTGCTGGCGGGGGGGCGCCCGCTGCGGATGGGCGGAGCCGGACCCGGCGGCAACGGGCCGGACTCACCCGGACCCTATGACCTGCTCGTGGTGGGCTCGGGCCCCGCGGGGCTCTCGGCCGCGCTCGAGGCCCAGAGCCAGGGTCTGCGCTGTGTCGTGATCGAGCAGGGCTCGATCTCGGACACGATCCGCAAGTATCCGCGCAAGAAGCTCCTGCTCGCCGAGCCCTCGCGCGTCCGGCTCTACGGCGGATTGTGGGTGTCCGACGCCTCGAAGGAGGAACTCCTGGCGGTTTGGGAGACGATTATTGCGCGCGCCGGCTTGCGCGTGCGGACCGGTGAGCGGGTCGAGTCGCTGGAGAGCGACGGCGTGCTGTTCCGCGTGCGCACGCCGGGGACCGAGTACCAGGCCCGCAAGGTGGTGCTGGCGATGGGCCGGCGCGGTACGCCGCGGCGGCTGGGCGTGCCCGGAGAGGAGCTGGAGAAGGCGCTCTACGACATCGTCGAGATGGAGTCGTTCGCGGGTTGCCGCATGCTGGTGGTGGGCGGGGGCGACAGCGCGCTCGAATCGGCCATTGGGCTCGCCAGCCAGCCGGACACCACGGTCACCCTCTCCTACCGCGGCCAGGAGTTCCCGCGCGTGAAGGAGCGTAACCAGGAGAAGCTCGGGGTTGCGGTGGCGGCGGGCCGCGTGGAGTTGCTGCTGGGCAGCCGCGTGGTCGAGATCCGCCCAGGCGTGGTGGCGCTCGACTGCGGGGGCATGCCCCGCCTGGTTCCCAACGACTACGTGGTCATCCGCGTCGGTGGCGAGCCGCCATATCCGTTCCTCGAGCGCTGCGGCGTGCGCATCGTGACCAAGGAGATCGCGATCGACACCGGTGCGGAAAGGCGGGCTGGGTGAGGGCCGCGCTCCCCGCCCTCCTGATCATGCTCTCGCTCTCCGTCGCCCCTGCCGCCCGCGCACAACTGTCGCCGGGTCCGCTCAGCGAGGCGCACCGCTCGCTCGAGGGCGTGACGCAGTGCTTCCAGTGTCACGAGCGCGGCGCTGGGGTCGCGGACTCCAAGTGCCTCGCCTGCCACACCGAGATCGGCTGGCTGCGTGCGCGGAGTCGCGGGCTTCACGGCAGCGCGCAGTCCACGCCCTGTGCGAAGTGCCATCCCGACCACGCGGGGCGCGCCTTCCAGCTGGTGCGCTGGGACGAGGGCGCCGCCGGGCGGTTCGACCACCGCCGCGCGGGGTTCGCGCTCGAGGGCCGGCACGGGAAGCTCAAGTGCGCCGAGTGCCATCAGCCGCGCTTCCAGAAGTCGGGCGGCACCGCGCTCATCCGCAAGCGCGACCGCGCCGCGAGCTGGCTCGGGCTCGAGCGCGCCTGCGCCTCGTGCCACGCGAACCCGCACCAGGGTCAACTCGGTGCCACCTGCACGGACTGCCACGGACAGCAGGCGTGGAAGCCCGCGGCCGGCTTTGACCACGCGAAGAGCGCCTACCCGCTCACCGGCCTGCACGCGAAGGTCGAGTGCGCGAAGTGTCACCTGTCCCCCCGGCTCGAGCTCGCGACCGACGCGCAGGGGAAGCCCGTGCCGCGCTGGAAGCCGTTGTCACACGCCGACTGCTTGTCCTGCCATCAGGACCCGCATGCCGGTCGTTTCCCGGGCGACTGCGCGAAATGCCATACGACGCAGGGCTTCCGGGTGTTCGACGGGAAGAGCTTCGACCACGAGCGCACGCGCTACCCGCTGCGTGGCCGCCACGCCACGGTCGCCTGTGCGAAGTGCCACGATCAGAAACTGGCCGGGGGACCGAAGCCCGCCTTCGACCGTTGCGACCGCTGCCACCGCGACGCCCATGCCGGTCTTGCCACGCTTGCGGGCCGGCCCGCCGACTGTGTCGCCTGCCACACCGTTCAGGCCTGGAAGCCCTCGACCTGCAGCGTGAGCGCGCACCAGGCTTCGGCCTACCCGCTCGAGGGGCGCCATGCCCTGGTGCCCTGCGCGAAATGCCATCCTCAGGGCCCGGACTCGCTCGCCGCCAGGCTGGGCCGCGCCCGCGTGCAGTTGCGGCCCGCCCGCGCGCGCTGCCTCGACTGCCACGCCGACCCACACCGCGGTCGTTTCGAGGCGGGCGGTGCGCGCGCTAAGGCCGCAGGCTGCAGGACCTGTCACACCATGGAGGGCTACCGGCCCACATTGGTGGATGCTGCCGCGCACGCGCGCCTGGGCTACCCGCTCGAGGGAGCGCACCGCGCCGTGCCCTGCGAGGGCTGTCACGCCGAGTTGAAGGTCGCGCCGCCCGCGGCCGTCCGCGATTCGGCGCGCACGCTGCTCTTCGCCGACGCGGCCGCCACCTGCGCAGGTTGTCACCAGTCCCCGCACGGAGACCAGTTCAAAGGCCGGCGCGTCCGCGTGAAGGGTAGTTCCGAAGTCGACGCCTGCGATGCGTGCCACGGACTCGAAACCTTCACGCCCGCGAATCGTTTCGATCACGAGAAGGACTCCGCGTTCCGGCTTACCGGAGCACACGCGAAAGTCAGGTGCGCGGGCTGTCACAAGTCCTCGCGGGATGCGCAGGGCCGGTCGTTCGTGGTCTACAAGCCCACGCCCGCCCGGTGCGAGGACTGCCATGTCCACCGGCCGCAGGGGGCGTCATGAGGAAGGAACGCAGGACCATCGATCACGTGGAAGGCCGGTCGTGAGGCGCCCCACTCTTCCGGCACGGATCGGGGGCGTGCGGCTCGCCGCGATGCTGCTGGCGGTGCTGCCGCTCGTTTCGCTCGGACTTGTCGCCCTTGCGGCCGGGAAGCCCGCCGCGTCATCGGCGGAGGAGCCCGAGTACCCGCACGGGAATTTCCAGGGCGACTGCTCGGAGTGCCATGGGGACGAGGGCTGGAAGCCGGCACGCATCAGCCGGAAGTTCGACCACGCGAAGCGTTCGGGGTTCGCCCTGAGCGGGGCGCACACGTCGATTCAGTGCGCGGCCTGTCACGGCACGCTCGACTTCACCCAGCAACGCCAGGTCTGCGCCTCCTGTCACCAGGACCCGCACCTCGGCGAGTTCGGTCCCGATTGCGCCCGCTGCCACACCCCGCGCAGCTTCCTCGACCGCGCGGGCATGGTGCGGATGCACCAGTTGACGCGCTTTCCCCTGGCGGGCGCGCACGCTGGACTCGATTGCGAGGGTTGCCACCACCTGACGTCGCAAGGGCAGTTGCGCTTCACCTCGACCGGGACGGAATGCTACTCGTGCCACCGGACGGACTTCGCGGGCACGACGAACCCCGCGCACGTCGCGGCGGGCTTCCCGACCGATTGCGTGACCTGCCACACGCCGCTGGCCTGGCGGCCCGCGCGCTTCGTCCACACCGGGACCGCGGAATGCTACTCGTGCCACAGGTCCGACTACGAGGGAACGACGGGCCCCGCCCACGTCGCGGCGGGTTTCCCCACTAACTGCGCGACCTGCCACTCGACCCGGAGTTGGCAGCCTTCGACCTTCGACCACGCCGCCACGGCGTTCGCGCTCACCGGGGCGCACCGGCAGACGCTCTGCGCGAGCTGCCACGGCAATCCCTGGCAGAACGCGCTGGCCACCGACTGCTATTCGTGTCACCGGCCGGCCTACGATGCGACGGCCGCACCGGCGCACACCGCGGGTGGGATCCCGACCACCTGCACGAGCTGCCACAACACCGTGGCCTGGCAGCCCGCGAACTTCGCCCACAACACCACGGCGTTCCCGCTCACCGGCGCGCACCTCCAGACGCTGTGCGTCAGCTGCCACGGCGCTCCCTGGCAGAACGCGCTGGCCACTGACTGCTACTCGTGTCACCGGCCGGCCTACGACGCGACGGCGGCACCGGCGCATGCCTCGGGTGGGATCCCGACCACCTGTACGAGTTGCCACAACACCGTGGCCTGGCAACCCGCGACGTTCAATCACAGCGCCACGGCGTTCCCGCTCACCGGGGCGCACGTCCCGGCGCCCTGTGCGAGCTGCCACGGCAGTCCCTGGCGGAACACGCTGGCTACCGACTGCTATTCGTGTCACCGGCCGGCCTACGATGCGACGGCGGACCCCGCACATGCCGCGGCGGGATTCCCGACCACCTGTGCGACCTGCCACAACACGAGCACATGGAGCGGCGCGACGTTCGATCACGCCTGGTTCCCGATCGCCTCCGGCCGGCATTCGGGGCTCACCTGCTCGACCTGTCACGTCGTTCCCACAAACTACGCCTCATTCAGCTGCCTGAGCGGTTGCCACTCGCAGAGCAACACGGATGGCCGCCACAGCGGCGTCTCGGGTTACCATTACGACAGCGCCGCCTGCTACTCGTGCCACCCGCGGGGGTCGGCCGGATGAGCGCGCTCCGCACCCTGGATCCGTTGGTGCCGGTCCGTTCCGCGGGAGCCGGACCCGCGCTGGCGCTGGCCGCCGGGCTCGTGGCGATGCTGGTGGCCGGCGGATCTGCCGCGCAGGCCGCGCGGCTCGAGGCTCACGTCACCTACCTTGCTGGAGGGTCGGTTTACGTGGACGCCGGGAGGCTGGAGGGTCTGCGCGAGGGCGACTCGCTGGTGGTGGTGCGTGGTGGGAAGGCCATCGCCTGGCTGCGGGCCTCGTTCCTCTCATCGCACCGGACCTCCTGCGACACGCTGAGGACACTCGCGCCCATCCAGGTGGGCGATCTGGCGGGCTTCGTCACGAGCGTCCCCGGGCCAACTGCCGCGGGAGGTGACACCGCCGCTGCGGTGGCCCGTACCCTGCCGGTGCCCGCATCTCCCGCCCCCGGCGTGCCCGCGTTCACCACGGCTTTGGGTGTCGCCTCGAGCGTCGTCGCGCCTGCGGTCCCGCGGGCGCGGGTGGCTCACCGCGCCCGCGGGCTGCGCGGCCGAATCGGGGCGCGCTTCCTCACCGTGCAGTCGGAGGGTGGTGGCCGCCTCACGCGGCCGGCGCTCGACCTGCGGCTCGACGGCGCGAGCCTGGGCGGCACGCCCTTCGACCTGGCAGTGGATTTCCGCGGCCGCCGCGTCACGCAGAGCAGCCCCGGGCGGGTCACGCTGAACAGCGATCGCGGCCTGTTCTACCGCTTCTCGCTCGCCACCCACGACCTGGTCGGACACTACCGGCTCACGATCGGTCGGCAGCTCTCGCCGGCGCTCGCGCCCGTCAGCCTGTTCGACGGCGCTCTGGTCGAACGCCGCGGTGCGCGCTGGAACGCCGGTTTCTTCAGCGGCACGCAACCCGAGCCCCTGCGGCTCGGCATGTCGGGAGCGATCGTGCAGGGCGGCGGGTACGCCGAATGGCACCAGCCGGCGGGCGCGGCGCGGCGCTGGTCGGTCACCGGCGGCGCCATCACATCGTATGACCACGGCAATACGAACCGGGAGTTCGGCTTCCTGCAGACCTTCTATCTCGATCGCGTGCTGAGCGCGACGCTCTCGCAGGAGGTGGACGTGAACCGCGGCTGGAAACGCGAGCTCGGCCAGCCGGCGTATCAGGCGACCGGCACGTTCCTCACCACGAACGTGCGGGTCGGCTCCGCGCTCTCGCTGCGCATCGGCTTCGACACCCGGCGCAGCGTCCTGCTCTACCGCGACCGGACCACCCCCGAGAACCTGTTCGATGATCGCTACCGGCAGGGAGGTTGGGGCGGTGCGCTGCTCGATGTCGCACGCCACGTCCGGCTCACGGGGGATGTGCGCACCCACTCGATCGCCGGGGCCCAGCGCCAGAACGGTTGGACCGGAGGCGCGGAGGGCTATCGCATCACTCCGCTGAACGTCACGGTGCGCGCACGCTACAGCCGCCTGACCGGCGCGAACATCGAGAACACGCTCGCTTCGATCGGCCTCGGGCTCGACCCGCTGGCGGGTGTGCACGTGGAGGCGGTCGCCGGGCGCCGCACGACGAAGGATCTGGTCCGGGCGGTCCGGGAGCAGATGCAGTGGCAGAGCGCGGACCTTGACCTGACATTGGTGCGCAGCGCGTACCTGAACGCCTCGTTCGAGAGCGATGCCGGCGGCTTCAGCCCTTCACGGCAGGCGTACCTCGGGTTGAGCTGGAGGTTCTGACCGGCATGCGGCACGCGGGCTCGCTTCTGCGCCTGTGTTTCTGAATCAGCGGGTCACGACCAGCTTGCTCGTGGCCCGGCGGCCCGCCTGTGAGAGCCGGACGAGATAGAGCCCGGGGCGGAGCGAGCGGGTCTCCGCGAGGTCCACGCGGTGGAGACCTGTGCCGAGTCCGTCCAACTCGACCGTGCGCACCCGCCGCCCCGCGAGATCGAGCAACTCGAGCCGCGCCGGCGCGTCGCCGGCCAGCGTGAGCCACACGTGCGCCGTCCCGCGGACGGGGTTCGGCCAGACGCCCCGCAGCGCCATGACCACGGGGGATGCTCCGCCCGTGCCGAGCGGCACGGCAGGGATGATGACGAAGTTCGAGTCGCTTACGGCGGCGCGACCCGGCACGGCCGGGTCCGCGACCCGGATGCGTGCCTGTGTCGTGGTCGGGCCGGTCACGTTCCATGTCCAGGTGGTATCCGTCACGCTGCGGGCGAGCGTCTGCCAACTCGTTCCCCCGTCGTGCGAGAGGGCGATGTCCACGGCGAGGATGCCGGCGCCGCGCGTCCAGGCGAGCCTCTGCTGAGTCCCGGTGATCCACTGCTCGTTGCCTGCGGGGGCCGTCACCCGGAGCGTCATGGGTAGAGGACTCGAGCACGAGGCGAGCAGGATCGAGACCTTGCCCGAAGCGGCGTTGTTTGCCACGGCGAAGTCGGCCATGCCGTCGTGATCGAAGTCGCCGCTGGCCAGCGCGCGCGCCTGCGTGCCGGCCGCGAAGGCCTGCTGCGTCGCGAAGGTTCCGTCTGGCTGCCCGCCGCTCGTGCGTCCAGCGAGGATGGAGAGCGTGTTCGTCGTGCCGCCGTTGGGCACGGCGAGGTCGGGGACGCCGTCTCCGTTCCAATCGCCCACCACGACCACGTAGGGATATGCGCCGCAGGCGTAGTGCGTGGAAGGAAGGAAAGTTCCGTCGCCCTGGCCATCCGCGCCGCTTCCGAGCAGGACCGAGACCGAGCCGCTGCCCGTGTTGGCCACGGCGAGGTCGGTGATGCCGTCGGCGTCAAAATCGCCCGTGGTGACGCCGAAGGGGGAGCTCTGGCAGGCGTAGGTGGTCTGCGCTCCGAAGGTGCCATCGCCGCGGCCGCCGCTGCCCAGGCCGGGCAGCACGCTCACTCCCGCGTCGCCCGCGACCGCGAGGTCGGTGATGCCGTTCGAGTCGAAGTCGCCGGTCGTGATCGCGTACAGGGTCGTGCCGATGACGTAATCCACCGCGGACGCGAAGGTGCCGTCCGCGATGCCGTCCGTGCCCAGTCCGATCAGGATGGAGACATTGCCGCTGCCGCAGGCCACGGCGAGGTCGGAGATACCGTCGGCGTCGAAGTCGCCCACGGCGATCGCCCAGGGGTTCGAGCTCACGGCGAGCGTCGGCCCGGCCGTGAAGGTGCCGTCGCCGATCCTGCCGATGCCCTGACCGAACAGCAGGCTCACGCCGCCGGCCTCCTCGTCGGCCACCGCGAGGTCGAAAATGCCGTCACCGTTGAAGTCGCCGCTCGCGAGCGAAACGGGATACGAGCCCGAAGGCAGGGCGTAGGGGACCGCTGTGGCGAAGGTGCCGTTGCCGGCGCCGCCCGTGCCCTGACCGCGCAGGATGGAGACGGTGTTGCCGCTGAAGCTGGCCGTGGCGAGGTCGAGGATGCCGTCGTCGTCGAAATCGGCAGACAGGCACGCGGTCGGCGACGACCCCACGACATACGCCACGGGTGCCGCTGGCCTGCACACTGCGCTCTTCGCTTCGCCGCAGAACGTCGAAGAGTCCGCGGTGCGCGCCGCCCTCACCTTGAACCAGAAGGTGCCGATCGCCAGGTCCGTGAATCCGGTGCCGGACGTCGTGCCGATCAGCGTCGGGGCGAGGTCCTGCGGCCAGGGGCTCCGGTAGACGTCGTAGCGCAGCACTCCGGTTGTGGGGCTCGCGGTCCAGGAGAGGCTCGCGCCGGCCGGGCTCGTGGCGATGGTGAGCGCCGACGGGGGCTGGACGGTGGCGGCCACGAAGCAGCCGGCGTGCTCGGCCGCGTAGCGCATCACGCTCCTGCAGGCGGGATGGAAGTCGAGCCGGATCTTGCCCTGGCCGCCGAGCAGGTGGCAGTAGGACATGATGGTGCCCAGATCGGCAGGTACCTGGCCGATGCTGCCGGTGAAACAGGCGCCCTCTGCCGTGTAGCAGGAGTCGAGCAGCGCCCCCGTTGGCGCGTAGCCGTTCGACTGCCACCAGCAACTGTGCGTGTGGCTCGAGCTGAAGTTGTGTCCCAGCTCGTGGGCCATCACGTTGATGTCCCAGGTCGTGACGGCGGATGGATAGAGATTGTTCCCGCTGAGGTTGGCGATCACGCTGTAGCCGAAGTTCGTGTTGCACAGCGCGTCGAGCCAGGCGATACCGCCTCCCAGCGCGCGGCCCGAGACGAGTTGCGCGAGGTCGCGTGTTACGCCCGAGCGGTTGTTCACCCACCAGGTCTTGAACTCGGTCAGCGCCGGGCTGAGGGTCGTGGCCGCGTAGGGATCGGCCGAAGTGGTCCAGACGTTGAGGTACGAGGCCCGCAGCGACACGTTGATCTCTCGCTCGTAGATGGCCGAAGTCGTGCCCAGCAGCACGAGCGCGTAGTTGACGGCGCGCGTCGCGTCGCTGCCCTCCTTGACGAATAATTCGTAGTCGCAGTCGAGCGCCAGGTCGCACACCAGGCGCGTGGTCGTGGCCTGCACGTCGAGCGGGAGTGCCGGGAGGCCGGCGGGCGGACCGAAGCCGTCGCTTTGCAACTCGTCAGATGGACAGACGAAGGCATCGGCCGGCGGTGCGGGCAGGTCGGCCTCATCGGTGATGGCGTGTGCGTCGCCGGTCCCGTCGAGCGGGGCGACGATGAGCCGGCCGGCGGCGTGCTCGACCCAGCCCGTCACCTGGCCGGAGGTCATGGCGATCACGGCGAGCGAGCCGGGCTCGCCCTCGACCGACCCCTTGAACAACGTGAGGTCGGGCTGCCAGGCCACCGGGCCGCGATCGCCGCTCAGCGTGACCGTCGCCCCCGGAGCGAGCACCTCGAAGCGCCGCAGCGCGAGCGTGAGAGTCGAGCCGTCGGCCAGCGGCAGGTCGAGTCGCCCGGCGTCCTGGAGCCGGAAGCGGCGCAGCGCCTCGCGGTCCACCGTGACCGGCGCGGCCGCGGGGCCGCGCACGGCGGTGACGTTCAGCGGGTCCGCCTGGCGGCGGAAGACCCCGGAGGAAACGCCGGTCTGTGCGTGGACTGACGCGCTCACGAGAAGCAGCGCAACGATGGCGAGCGGGAGCGTGTGGGAGCGCATCGAAGGTTCCTTGGGCTAGGGGACGACGGTCACGCGGCGGGTGAGGCTCCTGCCTCCATGGGTCAGCCGGACGAGATAGACGCCGGGTTCGAGGGCCAGGCCCTCGGAGACATTCACCCGCGGGTGTTCGCCGACGCGCTCCACCTGCCGCCTGGCCAGCTGGCGGCCGGCCACGTCGAGCAGTTCGAGCGTGGCGGGCCTGGTGTCGGGAAGTGCCAGCGAAACAAACACGCCATCCTTGCGCGAGGCGGGGTTGGGCCAGGCGCCACGCAGGGCGAAGGCCGGCGCGGCTGGCGCCGCGGGCACGTCCACCCAGACCTCGCTGCTCGTGCGTGGCGTCGCACCCTCGAGCCACGCCAACCGGTAGGCGTAGCGGCCGCCAGGCAACACCGTGGTGTCCACGAAGACGAACTTCCCGACGCCGTCACTCGTGGCCTCGCCGATTGCGGCGAAGTTCGTCAGGTCGTCGCGGCGCTCGATCGTGACGGCCTGATCGCCCACCGCGTTGGCGTACCAAGTCAGGGTCACGCGTTCGGGCGTGGCCTCGACGCTCGCGACCGCGACCGCGACCGGCGTGGTCAGCAGTGGCACCGTGACGGCGTAGATGTCGGGGTCACCATTGCGTCCGTCGGCCCAGGCCGCGTACAGGTTCAAGTGATCCGCGAACAGCGAAAGGTAGTCGCCCTGGTTCGGCGCGATGTTGCTGCCGGCACTGGTCCAATCCGTCTGCGTCGCGCTGAGGGCGCCGACCGGGGTCCAGGTGGCGCCGTTGTCGTCCGAGCGCGACAGGTAGATGTTCGAACCGCCGCCGCAGATCGAGGCCGATTCACGCCAGTCGTACCAGACGCAGTAGGGTCGGCCGTCACCGACCCGCGCGTCGGCGTGATCTCCGCCCACTGCGACCTCGGGGAGCCAGTCATCGTACCCGGCGGGGCTGTCGCTCGCTCTTGCGGGGATGGACCAGGTCGCACCGCCGTCCGACCAGGCCATGAACGCGTCGCGGTGGTCGCGCGCGCGCTCGCCCGCTGTGGGCGTGTCGAGGCCGGTGACGACCCGGTAGGAGCCGGTGCTGCCGTCCCACGAGGCGCAGCGCACGTAGTAGGTGCCGCTCACGGGCAGCGTGAAGCAGATGAGATTTCCCGGCCCCGGGCCGGGGGGCACCGAAAGGGCGAGGCGGGTCGTGCCGTCGGTGCAGAAGAGCCGCAGCGACATGAGGAGGCTGGAGGTGAGGGAGTCGGTGTAGAAGACCACGGTCTGGCCTGCCGTGCCGTTGAAGCTGAAATAGTCTAGATCCGAGGACGAGGAAAGGGAGCCCCGCAGGATCTTGCCGGGGGTGAACACGTTGGCGATGCTGGTGGCGTCGTTGGTCTCGGTCTCGGAGACCGGGCCGGTCGTGCCGAGGGCAGCGTCGTAGAAGTCGATGGATTCATTCCACGCCAGGTAGATACGGCCGCGATGCGTCCCGCTCGAACGGTCCACCGCAATCGAGGGGAAGGTGATGCCGGTGCCGCGGTTGAACCCCGGTGCGCCGCTGCCGAAATTCGAGTAGAGCGAGGTCGCGGTGACCGCTGCGTTGAAGGTCGCGCCCTGGTCCGTGGACCTGCGGATCTTCATGTAATCCACGTCCACAAAGCCAATGGAGTACCAGGTGACGTAGACCTCGCCGGCCGGGCCCACCGCGGGGCGGGAACCCTGCACGTATCCGGCTTCGGCGTTGGCGGAGAGGCGCTGGGGGTTTTCCCAGGTTGTGCCACCGGCCGAGGAGCGCTGGAAGACGATCGTGTCAGCAGAGACGCCGAAGACGGTATAGGAGAGGTAGAGCCGGCCGCTGAGCGAGTCCGCTGCGATCCAGGGCTTGTCGAAGAAGACCGAGGAGTTGTTGCCCGAACGCACCAACGTGGGGGTGCTCCAGGTCACGGCGCCGGCGTTGAAGCGCGCCTTCACCAGCGCGACACCATTCATCGTGGAGTTGTCATCCACCAATGCGCAGAACCAAAAATCACCCGTCTTCTCGTTGACCGTGACGAGCGGATCGCTCGACCAACGCCAGCCCGCCGGCACCGGCGGAGAGCCGCCGTCCGTGTAGGTGGCCCCGCCGTCCACCGAGTAGCCGTAGCCCTGCGTACTCGTGTACGGAGCGATCGTGAACCCCAGTCCATCGTTCCAGGCGACCAGGATGTTCGAGCCCTGCGCGGCGATCATCTGCTCGGCCTGTCCGACGACCGAGTAGGCGTTGTCCTGCGTGCGGTCGTTGACGAGCACGTCGGGGACCAGCGCCGCCGTGGCTCGCGCGGGCGAAGCCGCCCGTGCTCCCGGTGCGCGCGTGCCCGTGCCCTGGGGGCCGCCGGCCTCGTTCCAGTCGCCCTGCCGCCGGACCCCGGCGCCGGGCCGCACCTGCTCGGGGTGCTTGCGGAGCAGATGGGTGAGCGCCTTCGCGCGCGCCATCCGTGCGCGGGCACCCTGCAGGAGGAGTCGCTGCTGCAGGCGCTTGAGCGCGGGGGCATACGAGGAGGTCTGCGCCCCGACCGCCGGTGCCGAGTATTGACCCGGGGCCTCGGCGCGGGCCGCGGACGGCCCGGTGACTGCGGCAAAGAGCATGGAAACCGCGAGCGTCAGCGCGAGCACTAATGTTGCGCGGAGGGGGGCGAAGTGGAAAGAACGCTGGGGCATTTTGGACGTCCTTCTCAGGGTGTGGTGTTCGGACCCCGCGCACGTACTTGTCGCGGGAGAAGTGGCCTGGGAATCACCGGCGTCCTGCCCCGGTGGGACGAGGGCGCCCATGCTGCCACATGGGACAATCTTCGCACCCCCGGAGGCGGGAGTCCATCCGGCCGATCTCGGGGACGCAGCGCGGCCAGTCGCCGGCTGCCGCGTCAGCCTGGTCGGGGGCCACCGGAGGGTCAGGTCGGTGTATCGCCGCCGCCGCCCGTTCCGGCGCTGTCTGCGCTCGTGCTGTCCACCGGGAACAGTACTTCGAGCGCCCGACCGCGGAGCGTGACGCTCAGCGAATCGGCCGGCGGCAGCAACGCGGGGTCGAGCCAGCCCTTGGCGATCATGGCGCGTCCGATGAAGTGCATCTGCGCGCGCTCGAAGGGACGCAGCGAGCCGTCGGGGGCGAAGCGGTAGCGCCACCTGGTGGGCGCCGGCACCACCGTGGCGAGGAAGAGCGCCTCGTCCACCGTGACCCGCGCCGGATCCTCGTCGAAGTAGTAGTGCGTGGCCTCGGCTGCGCCGTGGACCTCGGGCCCCCACTCGATGATGTTCAGGTAGAGCTCGAGCAGGCGGCGCTTCGAGACACCGGTCAGGTGCTCCAGCACCCAGGCCAGCACCACCTCCTGTGCCTTGCGGGAGAGCGTGCGCGCGTGGCCGAGCCATAGGTTGCGCACCAGCTGCATGGTGACGGTGCCCGCGCCGCGGCGCCAGGCGCCCGCCTTCACGTTGAAGGCGATGGCGAGCTGGATGGCGTCGGGGTTGAAGCCGCGGTGGCGGAAGAAGCCGCCGTCCTCGTTCGTGAGCACGGCGTGGACCAGGGTCGAGTCGATGGCCTCCAGCGGGCGGAAGAAGGGATTCAGCGACGACATCTCACGGGTGACCAGGCGCCCGTGCGGCAGGTGGATGGTGGCCAGGAAGGGCTGCTCGAGGCGGAACAGATCGAGCGTGGTGCGCGCCGAGTCGAGGAGGAGCCCGTGCGGGATGACGTCGGCCTCGAAGCGGACGCTGTCGGGTCGCGCGAGGTCGAGGTCGAGCGCGAGCCGGTAGTCGAACGAGCCGCGCACAGTGAGCCCGATGAGGGGGCCGAGCGCCTCGCGCGGCATGCTCGCCAGGATCCGTTCCTCGGTGAGGCCGTCGGCGGCGAGGCGGAAGCTGAGCCGGGGGCCGCGCTGCTCGAGCGAACCGCCGAGCGTGACCGGGAGTCGTCCGAAGGAGACGCGCGTCGAGTCTGCGAGCCGCAGCACTCCCGCGCTGCGTTCCTGCGTGAGTGCGCCGTTCACGGTGACCCGCAGGCGTTCGTCCTGGCTGCCCACGGAGTCGCCAAAACCCAGCAGTGCCACGCCCGTGAGCCGGTCGTCGTGTCCGTAGGAGAGTTCCAGATCGAAGGGGATCTGGTGTTCGAGGTCGAGCGCCCCGGCCGCGCGCAGGCGCATGCCGCCCGGGGCGTGGTCGAGCGCGAGCCAGGCGAGCCGCCCGCCGCGCAGCGGAGTGTCTCCGCCGCCCGGTGCCACGACCACGAGGTCACGCAACTCGAGGCGTGGCAGCCGCCGCGCGGGCACGAGCAGCAGACCCGCCAGCGACTCGGACGCGTGGCGCAGCTTCGCAGCGCGCGGGCTGACCGCGGCGGGCAGATCCTCTTCGAGACCGAGCGTGTCGGGCGGGTTCGCCGGGCGTGCGACGATTCGCAGGCGCGCGTGGGCGACCGCGACGTCGCTGGCGCGGGGGCGGAAGAAGAGGAGCGACCAGGGATCCACCGCGACCCCGAGGGAGTCGGCCATGACGAGGGTGTCACCCCGGGCGCGTTCGCAGACGACGATCCCGCGCACCTCGGCACGCACGGGGAAGCGCACGCGCAGGTGATCCCAGCGGACGGTGAACCCGCGCTGGTCGGCGGCGTGCCGGAGTCCCCAGGAGATTGTGGCGGGTGCCAGCAGACGCACGGCGCCGAGCACGGCGAGCAGGACGGCGGCGGCGATCCAGAGGCGGCGCGTGCGCATGGCGCGGGGGACTCTACCTGCCCGGCGAAAGCTGGACCAGCGGGGTGACGCCGGTACGAACCCGGGCTCCGCTCACTCTCCCCGGTAGGTGCAGCGCGCCGTACAGGTCTCGTGCACGGTGATGGCCGCGAGCCCGGGGAGGCCGGGCGCGAGCCGCCGCCACAGCCAGCCGCAGAGCACCTCGGAGGTGGCGTTCTCGAGTCCGGGCACGTCGTTCAGCGTGCGGTGGTCCAACTCGCCCTGGAGGACGGGCGCCACCACGGCCGTGATGCCGGCGTAATCCACCAGCCAGCCGGTCTTCTGGTCGACCTCGCCCGCCAGCGTGATCTCGATGCGGAACGAGTGGCCGTGCAGGCGGTGGCACTTGTGCTCGGGCGGCACCATCGGCAGCCGATGCGCCGCTTCGAAGCGGAACTCCTTGGTCAGCTCGACTCGCACGGTCAGGTCCGGGAAGTGGGCTCGAGGCCCGGTATGTCCGTCACGTAGCGTACGGGGTCGGACAGGCCGGCCTCGCGGAAACCCTTCAGGCGTAGCAGGCAGGCGTCGCAGCGTCCGCAGGCCGCGCGGGCACCCGGCGAAGCCGGGTCCGGGGCGGGATCGTAACAGGTGTGGGTGAGCGAGTAGTCGAGTCCGAGCGAGCGCCCGAGCCGGATCACGCCGGCCTTGTCGAGGCTCATGAGCGGCGTGTGCACGGTGAAGGTCGTGCCCTCGGCGCCGGCGCGGGTGGCCAGGTTCGCGAGGGCCTCGAAGGCGCGCACGAACTCGGGACGGCAGTCCGGGTAGCCCGAGTAGTCGAGCGCGTTCATGCCGGCCACGAGGTCGTGCGCGCCGAGTGTCTCCGCCAGGGCCAGTGCGAGTCCCAGCAGCACGGTGTTGCGCGCGGGCACGTAGGTGACGGGGATGTCCTCCCCCATCGCGCGCTCGTCGCGGTCGCGCGGGACCTCGAGGTCGGCGGTCAGGGCCGAGCCGCCGATCGCGCGCAGGTCCAGCTTGAGCTCGCGGTGCCCGGCCGATCCGAGGGCCAGCGCCACGCGCCGCGCGGCCTCGAGTTCCACGCGGTGACGCTGGCCGTAGTCCACGGCGAGCGTCCAGCACTCGAAGCCCCGCTCACGCGCCCAGGCGAGGCAGGTGGAGGAATCGAGACCGCCCGAGAGCAGCACGACCGCGCGCGTGCTCACGCCGAATCCCTCACACGCCCCGCCTCGCGCCCCACAGCCACACCTGGAGGCGCGGCGAAAGCCGGAAACCGTGGCGCTTGCAGAGCTCGGAGAGCGCCACCGCGCGGTCGCGCAACTCGTCATCGGTGGTGCCCTCGGGCATGAGCATGACGCGCCCGGCCGGAATGGCGTTTTCCTCGAGCAGGCGCAGCGCGTCGGCCTCGTCGGGCGCCTCGCCCACGACGATCTTGAAGGTGGCGTTGGGCTCGGCGAGCCATGCAGCGGTGTGCCGCCAGGTCCGCTCCCAGCGCGGCGTGGCCCGGGGCAGCTTGGGCGAGACGTTCCACAGCAACTGCTCGTGCGAGAGCGGTGGCGGCAGCACGCCGGCGGTCTCGACCTCCACGCGTTCCCAGCGGTCGAGCGCGCGCTCGAGGAGCGGGACCAGGGCCGGCGTCTCGAGCGGTTCGCCGCCGGTCACGACCAGCAGCGGTGCGGAGCCGAGGGCGCGCAATTCCTCGAACAACAGGCCGGGCTCGCACTCGCGACCGCCGCCGGCGTCCCAGGAGTATTTTGTGTCGCACCAACTACAGCCGACCGAGCAACCCTGCAGGCGCAGGAAGTGCGCCGGCACGCCGGCCAGGGGCCCCTCACCCTGGAGCGAGAGGAAGAGTTCGCTCACGCGCACGGTGGTGATGGCGGGCATGCTCAGTGGCCGGCGCTGCGGCTGAGGTCGAACTCCTTGTGACAGTTGAAGCACTTCCAATGGTAGGTCGGCTGGACGGCGGGCCACGCGACGTAGTCGTTACGGCCGCAGCCGGGGCACGAGATACGGGTGCGCTCGATCTTGCCGTGGGCGGCGAGCGAGTCCTGCGAGATCTCCTGCATCATGGATCGTCCGGGGATCGGGGTGGGACTGCGCGGCGGAAGCGAACGCGGGAGTATAGGCGCGTGGCGTGGGGCTGGGAAAGGTGGGCAGGGCGCGGTGTGGCAGGGCGCGGCGTTGCTGGCGAGGCACGACTGGGCATAGCGGCGAGGCGTATCCGGGGCGGCGGGGTGCAGCCAGGACCGAAGGACGGCTCATTACCCACACGCTTGCCGACCCGCCTTCGGCGGGTGCCCGGTCCTGGCTGCACTCCGCCGCGCGCCAGCTTGACCGCTCACCCCGCCGTGCGCCGTGACAGCCGGGCGCCCGCCCGGGCGCCTACCTGAACAGCGCGGCTTCCGCGCTCAGGCCGGGGCCGAAACCGATCGCCAGACACGGTCGCGTCGCGTCGCGGCGGCGCAGACGCTCGAGGATGAACAGGATGGTCGGCGAGGACATGTTGCCGAATTCCGCCAGTACCTCGTGGGACACGGCGAAGTCCGCGCGGGTGCGCCCCGTCACCTGGGCGCACGCCTCGAGGATGCGCGGCCCCCCGGGATGGACGGCCCAGCTTGCCACGGCCTCGACGCTCAGCGCCTGGCTGGCGAGCCAGGGGTCCAGCCAGGGCCTCAGCGATTGCTGGATCAGGCCGGGCACGCGCGGTGACAGCGTCATCTGGAAGCCGTGGTCGCCGATCCGCCAGGTCATCTCCTCCGCCGAGTCGTCGAGCAGCGCGGACGCGCTGGCGGCCAACTCCCAGCCTCCGCGTCCGCTCCTCGCGGTGCCGCCAGCCACCACGGCGCCCGCCCCATCGCCGAACAGCGCGTTGGCGACCACGAGGTCGGGCGACCAGCCGTACTGGAAGTGCAGCGAGCACAATTCTACCGCGCAGATCAGCACGCAGGCATCAGGGGACGAGTCCGTGAACGCCTTCGCCACCCGCAGCGCATGAAAGGCCCCGTGGCAGCCCATGAACCCGAGGTGTGTGCGTGACGTCGCCGCCGGCAGGCCCAGCTGGCGCATCATCTGCACGTCGAAGCCGGGGGCGACGAATCCGGTGCAGGAGACGGTGACGAGGTGCGTGATCTCGGCGGGAGGACGTCCCGCGTCTGCCAGCGCGGCCCGCGCGGCCGAGACGGCCAGCCGGGGCGCCTCGGCTTCGTACTTCTTCATGCGCTCGGTCGTGGATGGCCCGCGGTCCTCCGCGTCGCGCCGCAGGGGAAAGAAGGACTGACGGGCCGCTCCTTCCGCGTCGGGCGGTTCCAGCAGCACGCTGCGCCGGGTCCGGATGCGCGAGAGCCGGTAGATCGCGCGCAACTGACGGCGCTGCTCATCGTCCTCCGGTCCGAGCGCTTCTGCAAAGGCCGCGGCCTGTTCCTGCGTGACCTCGTGAGGCGGCGTGCCCGTCCCCAGGCCCTCGATCCACAGACTCATCGTGCCCCTCCCGTCTTCGTGTGTGGGCCTGCACCGAGGCCGGCGAGGACAGGATGCGCCAGCGACGGCCAGTGGGCGAGCAGGCCGATGGCCGCGCGCACGGCCATCGGGGTCCGCAACGCTCGCGCGATCATCCTGCACGTGCGCCGCTGGCGGCCAGTCAGGGCGTCACAGGTCGCGGTCCACTCGCGTTCCAGTGGTTCGTCCCACGCGCGCAGGCCCCGCTGGATGAACGGCGTGGTCGCACTTGCCATCGCCAGCGCCCAGGCCATTCCCTCACCGGTGAACGGCTCGACATAGCCGGCCGTGTCTCCCACCAGCAGCACGCGACGGCCGACCGGGCGGAGTGTGCGCCGCGTCAGGGGGAGAGTGCCCAGCCAATCGAGCGAGTCGAAGGCTCCAGCCACCGGGACGCCCGCATCCTCGAGCACGCTCACGACGCTGCGGCCGGGCGAGCCCCATTGCCTGATGAAGCGCGGATCCAGCGCGGCGCCGACATGGACCTGGCCCTCCTCGACCCGTACAACTCCGACGTAGCCCGCCCGCCCGATGGCCATCGTGATGGTTCCGGGCGGAAGGTCCAGGGCCCCCGCCGGGGCCATGCTGCCCATCCCGATGCGGGAGTTCGCGGTCGCCACGCTCTCGAACTCGCCGCACGCCCGCAAACTCGTCTGGGCCAGACCATCGGCGGCGACGACGACGCGGGCTGCTACCTGGACCGCGGGTTGGCCGCGAACACTGAGTCCCACGAGGCGCTGCCCGGCCAGCGCTGCCTCCGCCGGCTCACGGGCGATGACGGCGGTCGTTTCGGGCAGGAACTGCGCCCCCGTCCCGATGGCCGCTGCGACCAGCATCGCGTCGAGCGCGCGGCGTGACACCGCGACGCCCGGCGGCATGGAGATCGACGCTTGCCTGCGTTCCTGCCGCAGACGTACCGTGGTGATCGCTGCCCCGCCGAGGCGGGCGAGATGCCCGCCCAGACCGGCGCGCTGCAAGGTCTCGACCGCCGTGTGGTTCAGGCACCCGCCGCAGACCTTGGCGCGGGGAAACGGCGACCGTTCGACCAATAGCGCGGCCAGTCCCGCGCGCGCGGCCTCCCGCGCGGCGAACGCCCCGCCGGGACCCGCGCCGATGACCAGCACGTCCCAGGTCCTCGCCGCCGCGCCCGGGAGGTCGATCGTGGCGCCCAGGCGCGCGGCGGCGTCAGTGTTCGCCATCGCGCCTCCAGGTCAGCAGGAAACGCTGGGGCCAGCGCGCAACGATGCGCGCGCCCGCGAGGCCGGCGCGCTCGGCCAGGCGCCGGGCCTCGTCCATGGTGAACGCCGCCTCGACCGACCGCGTGCCATCGACGTGGAATACGCGTGATCGAGACAGCAGCCGGCATCCCACCCAGGCGAACAGGTACCCGAGGCGTGTTCTTCGCAGGTCGGAGACCACGACCAGGTGGCGCGCCGCGTCCCGCATGCGGCGCAGGAGCGTCTCCGCTTCCTCGTCACCGAGATGATGCAGGAACAACGAGCAGAGCACGATGTCGAACGCGTCCGGCAGTGGCTGGTGCGCGACATCGAGGGCGGCGAAGGTCACGCTCCCGACACCCGTGCGAGTCGCCAGGGCGCGGGCGTAGTCGATCGCCACGGGGCTGAGATCGACCCCGCAGGCCTCGAGCGCCACGCCTTCGCGGGCGCACCGGCGGGCCAGGTCGACGACGACGTGACCGCCGCCGCAGGCGAGATCGAGGCTCCGCAGGGGACGCCCGGAGCGCGGCACGACCTCGCGGATCGCGGGCCAGATCGACGCGGCGCTGCGGCTGATCCAGTGGGCGCGGCCGAGGCTGTCGAGTGCCTGCCGGTGCGCTCGCGGGTCGAGACCGGGCTGATCCATCAACTCGGGCTGGCGGTGACGCCGGGCGGAGACCACTACCCCGCACCTCCGGGGCGGTCCACGTCGGTCCACGCGTCTTCGCTGGGTGTCCGCGCGCCGCCGGGGTCCTGGGCCTTGGCGGGAACCCCGCGCGAGTCACGCAATTTCCAGGCTGCGCGCACGCCCACCAGGCCGGCGAGCGCGCACAACGCGAACAGCACCGGGGCGTTGAGCCAGTCCACCAGCGCTCCGCCCAGCATGGGCAGCAGCATGGTGGGGCCGAGGAAGGTGTTGATGAGTCCGATGAAGGCCTGTCTGCGGCCGGGCGGGGCGAGCAGCAGCATGAGGCTCGAGTACCCGATCCCGATCGCGCTCTGCGCTGCGCCGCCCAGCCCGACCACCGCCTCGAGGGCGAGCACGGCGGCGCCGGCCGGGAGCCAGCCCAACCCCCAGGGCGAGGCGACGGCGATCGCGGCCGCCGCCAGCGGCAGCGCGCTGCAGGCCGCCGCGCCGATGCGCAACAGCACGCGGTCGCCGTGGCGGACCGAGAGGCGGTGCCAGAGCAGGTTCGAGATCACGAATCCCGCCATGCGCACGAGCAGGAACGTGCCGGCAGTGCGCGCGCTGCCGCCCAGTTGGTGCACGGCGAACAGCACGATGAAGGGCGCCGACGCGAACCACACCGATAGCGTGGCCCGCGCGATCAGCAGGCGGCGGAAGTGCGCGTCGTGCGCGAGCATCGAGAGCCCCTCACGCAGCATGCCGAGCGGACTCGCGGTCTCGGGGGATGGTGCGGCGGCGGGCTCGCGGATGGCCGAGAAGCACCCGTAGCCGAGCGAGACGAGCACGGCGGCGATGGCGAAGAGCAGGGCGAAGCGCGGCGCATCCGTCCCACCCTGCAACAACTGGCGCACGAACAAGCCGGCGGCTGCCGCGAACAGGCCGCCCCAGAACAGGCGCAGCGCCCAGTAGGCCCCGAGCCGCGAGCGCGGCACGGTCTTGCCGACCACCTCCATGAACGGGACCGCAGCGAGTCCCGAGCCGAAGGCGTAGGCGCCGTAGCAGAGCAGGAACGTGGCGAGCAGCGCCTGCGGGTGGGCCGCGAGCGGGACGATGAGCAGGGCGAGCAGGGTGAAGGCGAGGCCGCGGATGACCGCGGCCAGGCGGTAGAGCCCGAGCGAGCGGGGCCGGCGCGAGAGGAACGGCACCGTGGCGAACTGCGGCAGGAACCAGCCGAGGTCCGGCAACGCGGCGCTGAAGCCGATGAGCGCGTTCGAGGCCGTGAGCTTCGAGAGGAACACCGGGATGACGGTGTTCGCGTCCACGAAGCCCTCGCCGCCCTGGTAGAGCGCGCCGTTCCAGACTCCGAGGCGGAAGGAGCGGCGCTGCTCGGAGTCGGAGGCGCTGGCGACGGGGTCGGGCCTGGCGATGGTCGGGTCCATGGAGCCGGGAAGGATGGCCCCGCGGGTGGGTCCCGCGCAAACGAAACCCGGCGCCCGGGATGGACCGGGGCGCCGGGTCTGTTCAGTTGTGGGCTAACGGTACATCGTCTTGATCTTCCCCCAGGTCGAGGGCAGCGCCAGCACGGTGCTGGGCATGTCCCACTTGCCGTTCGGATGCGCGCTCCAGCCGGCCGCCAGCGAGCAGGTGCCGATCGGGGGCGGACTGATCGGTGGCACCACGCACCACGCGCCCGCCAGAAGGCTGGTGGCGTCGCCGACCCGGTTGTAGAGCGTGCCGCCGGTGTTCCAATAGTCCGCGCGGAATGTGCCCGAGTAGCCCCCGGTGGGAACCCGGGTGACGACTACAGCCAGCGGACCCATCCCGCCGCTCAGGATCATGGTGCCGTCCACGAACGCGTTGGGGACGACTCCGGGAGCGGGAAGAGCCGGGGGCGAGATGGACGGCGCGTTGCGCGGAGAGCCCGCGTAGATGCGGAAGTTGCCGCCCGTGTAATTGGTGGTGTATCTCATTCCGGTCACCAGGTAGGGCACGGAAGCCGTCCCCTGCGAGGTCAGTCCATCCCAGATGAACGTGTACTCGGTGGCGGGGTCGGCCGGGTTGAGGTCCGCGAACGGGAAGCAGAACACCGACACGGTGCCCACCACGGTGAGTTGGCTCCCGGCCGTGGACATGAGGGTCGTGGTGTTGTAGCTCGTCTCATAGGCCCAGGCGTCACCGTCGAACTTGATCATCATTCCCGGGTAATTCCCGCACTGAGCGGTGGCCACCGGCGCAGACAGCGCTGTGGCCAGAAGCCCCATGGCCGCCGCCACCCAGATCTTGCTCTTCATGCGATACCTCCATCAAGAAGCCGCTCCGGCGATTCCGAGAGCGAAGTCCTGGGTTAGCGGTAGAGGGCCTTGAGGGCGCCCCAGGTTCGGTGGGCTGCCGGCACTGAACCCGGAATCCGACATTCGCCGGAAATCTGGTGATCGTAGCCATCCGGGACCGACGGGTTGTTCCGGCCGGCGAGGCCGGCGAGCGTCCAGCCGCCGCGTTGCGTGGGCGGAATCTGGGGGAGCAGCGTCCCCTCGTCGAGGGTGAGTTTTCCGATGAAGCCGCCCTGGGGGGCCGTGGGGTTGAAGTCGTACCACATCACGAACTCATCGATCCGGCCACCAAGGATGAGGCTGCCATCGATGAACTTCGAAGGCGCGGCGGCGTTCGGCGGGGCAATGCCGTACTGCGCCGCGGTGCCCGTCGCCCGGCTGTCCTCGAAGAAACGACCGCGTCCCGGGTCGACGAACGTGACCATGAGGGAACCAGCATCGTACAAATACGTCGCGACCGTGAGGTCGTAATAGTGGTAGGTGTACTCGTTCGTGGTGTTGTTCACGTACGGAGCGAGGTACGTGCCGAACGAGGTGACGAACCCGAGCGTGTTGTAGCCTTCGCCGATCGCCAGGTAGGTGCCGGGGTTGGAATTCGGGGATTCGTAGTCGAAGCCGGAGAATCCCAGCAGGAAGACGTCGGATTGTGCGAACGCAGGCACCGCGATCACACTGAGCGCAAGGAGAAGTAGCAACGCTGTACGCTTCATCAGCCACCTCCGCGAGGGGTCAAAGTCAGGAGTCTCGATTGGAAGAGAAGAATCGGATGATGTGATTCGGAGGAGTAACTGTTAGCGATGCGCTCCTGCCTGCCTTTCTAGGTCCATGCCGCCAAGGTCAGCTGACCCGTTGCAGACACACTGCGCCCCTCGCACCGCGAGGAGTATGTGACGATGAGCAAGAACCGCTACGCGAAAAACGAGGTACGCCCACGCACGACACTTCAACAACGACGAATCACAGTATACTGGAGTGTTGCAGAGATGCAAGGTCAGAGAAGGCCTGTAAAGAGAAGGAAACGCGAGTCCGTCAGGGGCTGGATGGCTGTCTCTTTCTGGAGGCATGGACGACAGCGACGGCCGCCCCGGCTGGTCGCGGTCCGCCGAGGAGACGCGCGACCCTGGCCGGCCTGGGCTGCACGCTCGGTGGGCCGGCCCAGCCTAGGACTGGGCCCCCAGGGCCCGCGCCAGCCTGGGCAGGCTCACCTCGTACCGGTAGGAAGTGTTCATGTGCCCGTCGTCGAACTCCTCGTACTCGTGCTGGATCTCCAACTCCCGCAGGCGCCGGCTGAATAACCTGTTGCCGTGCAGCAGGTTGAACTCGTCCTTCGTGCCGCAGTCGAGGTGGAGGAGCCGGAGCGAGCGCAGGGCCGCGGCGCGCGATTCGAGCAGGACCAGCGGATCGTGCTCGAGCCAGCGCTTCCAGATCTCCTCCCGGAACGCGCCGGTCTCGAGGTCGCAGGGCAGGTCGATGCCGAAGGGGCCCGAGTCCGGGTTCGGCGAGTACGCCGCGGCCATGCCGAGGATGCTGAGCGCGAGCATGTCGTCGTGGCCCTTCTGGCGCCGAGCCTCGAAGCGTTCGAGCCAGGCCGCGAGCCCGCCGGCCTGCTGCACCTGGGTGCAGAACTTCGGGATGTCGCCCCGGTAGCAGTAGTCGAAGTACAGGTCGCCGCTGTGGCAGGCCACCGCGCCGAAGGCATCCGGGTGCTTCATGCCGAGGGTGAGTGCCCCGTAGCCGCCCGAGGACTTGCCGGCCACGCCGCGATGGTCACGCGCTGCGAGTGTGCGGAAGCGCGCGTCCACCCAGGCGACCAACTCCCTGGCCACGTGCGTCTCATAACGGCCCGTGGCGCTCGAATCCAGGTACTGCGAGCCGCCGAAACGCGTGAAGCAATCCGGCATGACGAGGATCACCTCCCCGCAACCCGCGGCGATGAGCCCGTCCATGCGGTCGTCGAGCGCCGGCGACCACGGGTTGTCGTTGAGCAGCATGCGCCCGCGCCCGGTGAAGCCGGCGAGCACGAAGATCACGGGAAAGCGTCGCGTGGGGTCCGTTGTGTAGGACGGCGGCAGGTAGACCGGCACCGTACGTATGTGCGGGTCCCCCGCCGCGTTGCCCGCGAGGACTGCGCTCTCGAAGCGTTCCATCAGGACGTTGCCGCGCTTCATCTGGTCTCCTCCGGCAGGTGGCCCAGGATCGGGCGGATCCCGGAAGATAGTCGCAGGTGTCCCGAATCCCAAGCTAATGCCCGCAGCGGACTTGCCGATAACTCCAGCAAAGTCGCCGCCAGGCACGTTCCCAGGATTCCCGACATGGAGCACCGCCCGATGAAGTCGAAAGTCATCTTCACGAGGGACAAGCTCGATCGCCGTGCCTGGTCACTGCTGGGGCTGACCTTCATCGTGGTCATCGCCCTCGCTGCGACGGTGCCGCTGCTCTACCTGCCCCAGGCCAGCCTGCTGGGCGAAGGCCCGGGTGGGGAGCCTGCGCAAGAACAGTACCTGGCGGTCCTGGGCCTGATCGGCCTGGTGGTCATCTTCTGCCTCTACACCGCGCTCAAGCAGCGCGAGTTGGATGCGATGCGCCGCCGCCTCGAGCAGGAGGAGCGCGAGAAGGCGAACGTGAGCACGCGCCTCTCCGAGTTGTCGGCGCTCTTCCAGCTCTCGACGACCCTGAACCTGCAGCTGCAGCTCGAGGACATCCTCGAAATCGTCGTGCGCCGCGTGGTCTCCACGCTGCAGGCCCAGCAGGCATCGATCATGATCCTCGATCCCGAGACCAGCCTGCTCGAGACCCGCGCTTCCTATGGCCTGGAGTCCGAGTTCGCGCGCAACGCCAGCAAGAAACTGGGCGAGGGCGTCGCCGGCTGGGTGGCCGAGCGCCGCGAAGCGGTCCAACTGGATGCGGGCGCTGGTATGGGCGCCTTCCAGAGTCAGCACAAGGCCAACCGGAACATCACCTCGGCCCTCTCGCTGCCACTCCTGGTCGGCGAGCGCTGCGTGGGCGTGCTCAACGTCAACCGGATCAACCACCCCGAGATCTTCCAGGACCACCACCGCGAGGTGCTCCGGCTCTTCGCCGAACACGTCGGCTCGGTCATCGAGCGCGCCGGGGTCATGGATCGTCTGGGGAGCCGGGCCAGCGATCTGGAGGCCGTGAACCTGAAGCTCAGCGAGGCGAACCGCCTCAAGGACGTGTTCCTCTCGACCGCCAGTCACGAGCTCAAGACCCCGCTCACGTCGGTCATCGGCTACGCCGAGCTGCTCGACGACAACGACGAGCGCATGACCCGCGAGCAGCGCGGCGAATTCCTGCGGCGGCTGCGCGCCGAGGCCGGCCGGCTGCTGAGCCTGATCGATGACATCCTCGACCTGGCCCGGATCGAGAGCGGCAAACTCGCGCTGCGCTGCGTCTCGATGTCGGTGAACGAGATGGCGCATGCGGCCGTCGAGACCACGCGCATGCTTGCCAGAAAACACGGCGTCGAACTGGTCGAGCAACTCGATCCCCTCCTGCCGCACGTGACATTGGACGAGGTCAAGCTGCGGCAGGCGGTGGTGAACCTGCTGGTGAACGCCGTGAAGTTCAGCCCCGAGCGCGGGAAGGTCGTGATCGAGACCCTGCGAGACGGCGATTTCCTGAGGATCCAGGTGGCTGACCAGGGTGCGGGTATCGCGCCCGAGGACTCGGCGCACATCTTCGAGCTGTTCGGCCAGGGCGAGCATGGCGCGCGAGCGGGCGGACTCGGCATCGGGCTCCACCTGGTCAAGCGCCTCACCGAGCTGCACGGCGGTCACGTGGGCGTGAACAGCCGCGTCGGCGAGGGCAGCACCTTCTGGCTGCGGCTGCCGCTGAACGCCGCGGAGCCCGCGGAAGCGGTGGAGGCTGCTCGAGAAGCGGCTTGAGCGCAGGCGCGTGCCCGGCGCTCGCTGCGCGGCCCGGACTCTTCAGCGCCGGGCCGTCTTCCTTACGGCGGAAGACGTCTACGCCACCTGCGGCAGCTCGGGATATTCGTGTGCCGCGAGCGCGCGGGTCACGCTCAGCGAGGCAGGCAGCGGCCGCAATTCCTTCGCCTCGACCGGCGAGAACGGCACTCCGCACTCGTCCATGATCACGCGCACGTGGGGCCGCGCCAGGTCCTGCTTGTTGGGGGCGAGCACCACGGCGGTCCGGCCGTCGCTGAGTTCCACCAACTGGCCCGGGGGGTAGAAGCCCACCGAGTACACCAGCGCCCAGAGCATGACCGGGTCGAAACGGCCAACGAGGGGCCCGAGCATCATGCCCAGCGCCTGGTACGGGGTGACGCTCCTGCCCCGCGGGCTGCGGTGCATCTGCAGGCTCACGAAGCAGTCGGCGGCCGAGACGATCCCGGAGAGCCGGCTCGTGCGCCAGCCTGCAGGCAGTGCCGGATAGCCGGCGGACCCCGCCGGGGTGCGCGAGGGCTCGTTGCCCTGCGGGGCGCGGGCGGCGTGGTGCTCGAGCGCGACGCGCATGCAGCGCAGGGTGGAGGCGTTGAGCGCGGTTGATCGCGCGATGAGCTTCGCGCCCTCCAGCGGGTGGCTGTCGGCCAGTCGCAGCTCTTCCTCGTCCATCTCCTCCAGCGGGTGCCGGATCCGGTCGTAGACCGCGGCCTTGCCCACGTCGTGGAGCAGAGCGGCGACGCCGAGGTCGGCGAGCGCCCGGCGATCGAGCCCGAGGAAATGCCCCATGGTCACGGCGACGATGCAGACGTTGACCGAGTGAGCGTACGTGTACTCGTCGTGGTGGCTCAGGCTCGAGAGTCCGACCACGACCGGCTCGTCCGCGAACGCTCCATCGATGAGTGGCTGCACCACGCGCTTGGCGTGGTGCAGCTCCATGCCATCCTGCAGCGCGGTCGTGGTGAGCAGCGAGCGCGCCCCGAGGATGGCCAGCGAGTAGTTCTTGTGCGTGGCGGGCCGCACGCTGGCGGTGCTGGATGCCGGAGCCGGCCCGGCCGCGCCGCCGCCACCGGTTCCCGGCCCGGCCGCGCCGGGCGCGCCGAAGCCAGCGACCGGGTCCACGCCGGACCTGGTCGCAAAACCGTCTGGGACGAACGGGTCGGACAGGCCGCCGGATTCGGTCGAGGCGTGCACGACCGGCAGGATGTGGCCCAGGCCCTCGGTCACGCAGGCCTCGAGCAGCGCTGTGCCGTGGTAGGAGTCGGGCTGCAGGAAGAGCCGGAAGAAGCCCTCGAGCTGGGGTTCGGTGATGCTGTCCAGGATGCGCACGCCCGCGACGCGCCGGCGTGCGAATTCGTCCATGAGCGCCTGGTGGAAGCGCAGGTTCGCGGTCTTGACCGGGAGCCTCACGCCATTCAGGTAGAGGTCGCTGTCGAGCGAGACGAGCACGGCCTCGGGCGCCTCGGCGAAGACCGGGCCGAGCGATTCGATGAAGGCGGTGAGTTGCTGGTGGAAGACCTGGTTTTCGACCTGGTAGGAACGGCCGATGCGCACCAGCGAGAGGAATCGCATGATGACGCCGAGGCCGTGCTCGCGCAGGCGCTCGTCGCGGGGGCGGCTCGCGGGCCGCGGGTCTTCGCTCATGGCCTGCTCCGGGCGCCGAGGGCTTCGAGGCAGGCTGTGCGCACCGCTTCGCTGCGGGCGCTCACGCCGGCCTCGAGCGTGGCCATCGCGTCCGGGGTGCCGATCTGGCGCAGGGTGCGGGCGGCCGCCACGCGCTGGAAGGTGCGGCGCGCGAACCAGCCGCCCTGGTACAGCAGCGCCTCGAGCGCCGGCACCGCGGAGTCGCCGGCGATGTCAGCCAGCGCGTTGAACAGGGTGCGCTGGTTGTCCTCATCGCGCGACTCGAAGTCGGGTGATTCGATGAGGACCAGGATGGCTCGCGCGATCCGCGGATTTTTCTCTCTCGTCAGCATATGGAGGGCGGCGGCCAGCAGCTGGGGGTCGCGCGCATCGAGTTGCTCGAGCAGCAGCGGAATACGGTCCTCGAGCGGGACCGCGCCCAGCGCCTGCACGAGCTGGCGGCGCACGCGCGGCTCGGGATGGCGGGCGACGGCGCGCAGCAGCGGCACGATGGCCGGACCGCCGATGTGGCCGAACACGAAGATGAGGTTGCGCACCAGGTGCCAGCGCGAGTCGGCGAGCCAGGGCGCGAGCAGTTGCGGATCCTCCGCGCAGAGGTAACACAGGGCGGTCACGACGGCTGCGCGCGCCCGCGCCTTGTCGGCGCGCGCCAGGATGTCCACGCAGAGGCCGATGGCCGGTGCGCCGAGCGCCACGGTGAACGCGGTGAAGCGGCTCTGGTCCGACGCCTCGCCCTCGTCGAAACGGTCGGCGATGGCTTCGGTGTCGAGCCCCGCGAGCGCAACGGCCAGTTCGTCGCCGACCAACTCGCAGTCCGGGTCGATCTCGTTGAGCAGTCCGAGCGCGCTCTGTGCTTCATCCCAGGCCATGTGCTGCAGCGCCGAGGCGAGCCAGGTGATGGTCAAGCGTCCCAGCGCCCGCCGCATGTCCTCCGAGCCGTCGAGGGTGGAGAGGCCGCGCAGGAAGACCGGCGCCTGTTCGATCCACGCGGTCGAGTTCTCGCGGTCCCAGGCCGCGAGGAAGCCGGGACGCGCGGCCTCGGCCAGCGCTCCGAGCCGCGCGAAGGCCTCGGGCACGTCCACGGTCTCCTCGGGCAGGGCCCAGTCATCGAAGGTGTCACGATGCAGGCCCTGCACACCTGCGGCCTGGCCCAGGTCGGTGTGGATCTCCGTCCCGGTGGGCGACCAGGCGAAGACCTGGCCTCGCTTCTCCCGGGCGTCCCCGTGGCCGTCGCCGGCCTGGGAGGAAAGGTAGATGGTCTGTTCGAGCGGCACGGCCTCGATCTGGATGTGCGAGATGTTGGCCTGCCACAGCAGGGTGACGAGGTCGTCCTGCTGGTTGGTCCCGCAAGTGGCGTCCCGCAGGATCTGGATGAGGGTGTCCACCTCGCTGCGCGCCGCGCCCGCCGCGATCGTGAGCCTGCGGATGCCGTCGCGGTAGAAGAGGAATGGCAGGTGGTCCGTGACGCTGCTGACGCGCTCGGCACCCTGGGTCAGAGGAGCCACGCGTACGACTGATTCATCGTTGAGGAAGATCTCGGTGGCCGAAAAGCGCAGCTGCCAGCAGCCCTGGACGGCCAGCAACCCGGACAGCGCCGAGGCGGTCGTCTCCTGTGCGTTCTGCGCTGTGAGGCTGCTCCCGCTGTAGAGGCGGAACACGCGCAACGCGCGCGCCAGCTGCCGGAACCAGGCGGCGGCGGCCTGGGCTTCCGGCGAGAGATCCCGGGAGGTCTGTGTGCTGGAAATTGGCGTCATGGCTCTCCCTGGCCCCGGCCGGCATACCGGGGCACCCCAGCCCGGGGCCCGGCAGGGGCGCCCGGTGGTTCTCCAGTGGGTTATCGGCGGTTACGGGGCCAGAATTGAGGGTCTGAGGCGTGAAAGACCGGCCGGGCGCACTCCCGGAGAGGGATCTCCCGTCTCCGAGCACCCTCCCTTGCCCCCCCCGGCGCCCCAGCGCCTTGACTCGAGGCGGGCTCTCCCGTAACCTCCGACGCTCCTCAGTCATCGCAATCCACTGTGCAATCGAGGTAACCCTACCGATGCAGCGCACCTACCGCCCCCGCAATCGCCACCGGAAGAAGACCCACGGTTTCCGGCAGCGCATGAAGACCAAGGGCGGCCGCAAGGTACTTGCAGCCCGGCGCAAGGTGGGCCGCAAGCGCTTGACCGTCTCGAAGCCGAAGTCCTAGAGCGCGGCTCGTCATCCTTTGCGGTCCTCCCTCCTGGGTCAACAGCCCGTCATGGGCTGTGGGCTCGCTACCTTCGCATGTCTGGCCGTGGTCGCGCCGGCTCTCGATGACGGCGCGCCTGCGCTCCCGAGCCGGAGCACCGGACCGAGCTTGATGATCGTCGAACGCCGCGAGCGGCTGACGCCCGAGCACCGGCTGACTTCGTCGCTGCAGCATGCAGCGGTCAAGGAGTCGGGCGTGGCATTTCGCGGCCGGTACTGCCTGATGGTGGTGCTGACGCGCCCGGGTGAGCCGACCCGCTTCGGTTTCATCGCCAGCCGCAAGTCCGTGGGCGGTGCGGTCCAGCGCAATCGGGCTCGCCGCCGCCTGCGCGAACTGGTGCG
>Ga0315283_10000399_pt1 | contig 31943 bp, 18 predicted proteins | sample YL17G09_0_MG_FD_204541 | JGI IMG/M metagenome (GOLD analysis project Ga0315283, IMG submission 204541) | Sediment microbial communities from Yellowstone Lake, YNP, Wyoming, USA - YL17G09_0 | ecosystem: Environmental > Aquatic > Freshwater > Lake > Sediment | place: USA: Wyoming | collected...
CGAGATGGAGGCGTCGAGCAGGTTGCCCCGGGCCCGCCAGTAGGAGGCGCTCCAGCCCGGATGGAGCTCGGGCGCTCCGAGGGTGAGGGCCTCCTCCTTGTTGCCACGATTGCGCAGCATCACGGTGAAAGCGCCCTTGGTGCCTGGCCCCGTCTCGATGCGGTCCTGCACGAGGGACACATCCATGTCATGGAGCGTGTTCACGGTCGCCTGAAGGAACACGTCCGAGTACATCATCCTCGAATCGTCAAACCCGCATATCCTGAGCCAGAACATCATTCCCGCGGGCGCGTCATCGGGGCAGCGGAGCGTGACGCTGATATGCTTGACATCATCCCGGACCAGTTCTATGGTGTCAGGCTCGATGCTTATGCACGGTCCGGTGATGTTCACGCCGTCGTCGAGAACGAAAAGGATGGTCTCATTGAGGTTGCCATGGCTCGATACTTCGACAGGGAAGGTGATGTTTTTCCCGGGGTCGACGCTCATCGAGCCCTCGTTGCAGGACATGTCGAAGAAGAAGCGGGACGAGACCACGGTATGGGTGGTTATGTTGGCGGATGCGTTGTGCTTTCCGACAGCCAGCGCAAGGACCGTTATGTAGTAGACCTCGCCGGACCAGGCGGATTCCGGCGGTGTGACGAGCATCGAGATCGAATCGGAGCAATAGCCCCTCAGACCTGTCACGAGCGTCCGGTCGAGCCGGACATCGGGCACGGTGCATCCCCTGGCCATTATCGAATAATTGAGGAGCAGGTCCAGCGTGACGTCGCCGGTGTTCTCGAGCATCAGAGAGTATTCGGACGGATATTTTGAGGACGCCGTATGGATATTGTAAGGACACGACAGCCTCAGTCCGACGGTGACATCGAGGTATATCCGGAATATGATGGACGCCTGTGACGTCGAATTGTCGACGGTCGCGTTGATGAAAATGTCCATGTAGTCGCCGGGGTTCCCGTCCCGTGGGCCGGTGACATCCAGATACCGGGCACAGCCCTGGTCGGGGCCCAGCTCCAGTTCCATGAATTTGAATTTGGCGGACCAGCCCTGGTTATTGAACGGGTCGATGACCTGGATATCGAAGTGGACGCTCACGTTCCGGGGCGCTCCGTTGTGCACGGTGACGTTACCGCCCTTCGTCTCGTTGAGATGGATCCAGCCTACAGGCTGCAGGTCGCAGGACCTCTGGGCGAACTCGATGCCGGAGCAATTGGTGGCATTCGTGGCGTTCGAGCTGGGAGCGAAGCCCGCGGCCCCGGCATATCCTGATGGCGAGATTGCCTCGGGGGAAGCTTCAGGCGTCGTGATGGACCCCGCGAGCAGGGCAAGGACCGCTGCGATGCACATCAATTGCTTCGTGTTGAATCATCTCCCGGCGACCAAATAGATTCCTTGCGTCCACTGGGTATTAAATCATATCGGTTCTGTTCTCTAATTCTCGGATGGGTAAGTATTATATTCATCCGGTGAATTAGCTTTCTCGGTGGGTAATGTGGCAGAGGATGCGATGAAGGAGGTTGCCGGTGGACAGAGGCTGCTGGCCGAGGGTGATTTGAAAGGTGCGCTCTCGAGGTTCCGGAAGGCGCTTAAGCTGGATGCCAACAACCCCGATGCATACCTCGGAATGGCCGAGGCGAGCGCGGCACTGCCCAATGCCAAGTCCGAGGAGATAATTGGGGCCTACCAGAAGGCCTTGGAGCTCCAGAAGGACAACGGCGAGAAGGCAATGACCCACACCCAGCTCGGGGCGTTCTGCCTGCGCGAGAGCAAGCTGGACCTCGCTGAACAGAACTACGTCAAGGCCGCACAGCTCGATATCGAGAATGCGCCCTATTTCCTGTCCGACCTTGCCATAGAGCTTTACATGTCGGTCGCACGGGGCATGGACGAGGAAGGCTCCAACGCCGCACTTGACGCTGCCCGAAAGAAGAGCCTTCAGTACTTTGTCAAGGCGCTCGACCTCGAGCCCAAGGACGCCGTCAAATTGCTCGGTTGAGCATGCCCACCTATTTCGAGCCCGCTTCGGGGCGGAAGCAGTTCGTCCTCCAGTGGCACCTCACGGCACGCTGCGGAGAGAGATGCAAACATTGCTACATGCATGATTCGCCGACATACGAATCGGAAATCAACAACGAGCTGACACCGTCGGACTGCATGGCGGTGCTGGACGATTTCGAGCGCACCGTGAAGGCCTGGGAGGTCGATGCACGGATAAATTTCAGCGGCGGGGACCCTCTGTTGCGCAAGGACCTTGTGGAAATTGTAAGCTCGGCGCACTCACGCGGATTCATGGTAGGGCTCCTTGGGAACCCCGGCCTGCTCACGCCGGAAAAGGCCGTGGAGCTCAGGGAGGCCGGCGTGAGCCGCTACCAGCTCAGCATCGACGGCCTGGAAAGGACCCACGATTCCATCCGGGGAAGGAAGGGCGCGTTCCGTGATGCGATGAGGGCCATCGACATCATCAACGAGGCCGGAATTCCTTCCGTGGTCATGCTCACCTTGAGCAGGCTGAACGCGAGCGAGCTGATACCGGTCATCCGTCTCTGCGCCCGCAAGAAGGTGAGGGTCTTCGACTTCGCCCGGCTAGTGCCGACCGGCTCCGGAAAGGCTCTCGGGGACCAGCTCCTCGGTCCGGAAGAGTACAGGGAGCTTTTGCTTCGGGTGCTCGAGGAATATCTCAGGCTGGAGCGCTCCGGGTGCGAGACCTATTTCGGGAGGAAGGAGAACCTGTGGACATTGCTCTATCACGAGCTTGGCCTTCTCCCGCCTCTTCCCAATGGCATGGATACCGTTCACTCGGGCTGCTCCGTCGGTTACAGGATAATGACCATACTGTCCGACGGCACCGTGCTCGCCTGCCGCCGTCTCCCGCTGATAATCGGGAAGGTTCCGGGAGAGAGCCTGAGGGAAATATTTATTAAATCAAAGAATCATGGGCGCCTTCGCGCATTCCAGAGAATGGCGAGATGCGGGAAATGCTCGCTCCTTCCTTTCTGCCGTGGCTGCATGGCGGTGGCGCAGGGAGCGAAGGGAGATTTCCTCGCAGGGGACCCCCAGTGCTGGAGGGTTGTTGACGGTGCTCACTAAAAGGGAAAGCCGGGAACTTCGCAATTTCGCGTTCTGGAGAGGGCGGGCCCTGAAGGCTCCCGTCCACCGGAGCTGCGCCGAGTGCGAGGGTGGCTGCGGCGGAGGCTGTGGCGGTTGCGGCGGGGGCTGTACATCCGTCTGCGGCAGCTGCGTGGGCTGCGTCCCATGAAGCTCGCGTTCATTTCAAAGTATCCGCCCATTGAGGGCTATGTTTCCTCGTCGACATACTGGCTGGCCCGTGGCCTCTCGAAAAAGGGGCACACCCTGACGGTGGTCACGAACGCCTTCGAGGTCGAAGATGCCAACCGCGAAAGAATTTGCGGGGACGACCTGGAGCTATACCAGACCAAGAATGTCAGGGTGAGGAACACGGACCCTTTCGTGGATTATCGTCTGATACCGTCCGCGAATCCGTTCTGCGAGAAGCTCGCCTCCGCGGCGCTCGAGAGCATCGAAGGCGCCCGGTTGGTGGACAGCTGGTATTTCCTGAGCTACGGGACCGCCGGGATGCTGGTGAGCGCGGCAACCGGACTTCCGCTCGTGCTCAGGCACGCCGGCAGCGACCTGGGAAGACTTGCGACGAATCCCCACATGAGACCTTTGCTGAGCGCAATGCTCCGGAAGGCCAGCGCTGTGGTGGCGCAGAGAGGCACTGCGCGGAGACTGAGAGCTCTGGGCGCCCGGCCCACCACGATATTCGAGCTGCCGGTATCGGTGGATACCGAAGCGTTCCATCCGAAGGTCAGACCGACCAGGCTCGGCGCGCCATCCGGTGTGCCGGTCATCACATACATCGGAAAGCTGACGCGCGGAAAAGGCGTCATCGAGCTGCTCCGGGCAGTTTCCAGGATTCCCGAGGACTTCAGGCTCCTCATCGTCAGCTCGGGCGCAGCCGAATTCGTGAGGAGGCTGAATATCCACACGAGGATGCGCAGGCGCATCATGTCCATGCCCTTCGTCCCGCCGTGGCGCATGCCGGGGCTCCTGAAGGCCTCTAGGTGCCTCGTGATGCCGGAGCATGATTTCCCGGTGAAGGGCCACGTTCCCATCCTGCCGAGGGAAGCCCTTGCGGCCGGAACCTGCCTCGTCGTGAGCACTGAATTGCAGGCGAAGGTCGCCGGCGGGAAATTGAGGGACGGCGAGAACTCCGTTGTCGTGGAGCCGGGGAATGCACAGGGATTCAGTGCAAGCCTGAGGGGCATTGTGAGGGACGAGAAGCTGGCGCAAAGGCTGGGAAAATCGGGCAACGGGCTATCCTCGGGCATCGAGGATTTCAAGGGCTACATTTCGGCCAACGAGAGAATGTACAGGACGATAACCTGTTGACGATTTCGGGCGGATGGAACGACGGGCTCTGGCCTATTCCTCTTCCTGGGCCGCCTGCTCCCTCATCTTCCGTGTACACGCGCGGCACACGCGGCTGTCCGGATTGAGGCATTTCTTGCACGTGACCAGTCCGCACAGGGGGCAAGCCATCATTGCGGGCGTGCCGCAGATATGACATTGACCGACCAAACTCATCGGTAACCTATTTCTACATGCTTGGCAATAATACTTGCGGTGGGAAACATGCAGGACTACGACATCAAGCGCGGCCACCAGAAGACGCTAGAGGGCGGCGGGCTGAAGGCGATGATGAAGGAGATCTTCGGGAACGTCAAGGAGGAGGGCGGGATGCTCATCTCCAACTATGGCGCCCTGGACAGGCTCACGGTCGGCTGGGACGGGAAGAACGCACTGAAGGTCGAGACGGTCATGAACCCGAAGGTCGACACCGCCCTTGCCGGGGACACCATCAAGGCCTACAACAAATTCCTCGAGGCCGCAACTGGCATGAGCTCCAAGGAGCGCGGCAAGCGGCTCCAGAAGAAGGCCAAGGAAGGCACACTCTAAGGCAGCGGGACAGCATCGACCCGAGTTTCATTATCCTGCTTTGCTCGGGTCCACGAGCTTGCCCATGAACAGGATGTTGCCCGTGTCATTTTCCTGAATGAGGAAGAGGAACGGGTGGTCGGCGTTGAAGACCGTGATGGGCGGCTCTGCGGGGCCGATGCTCCTGTGCTCCATGACGACCGCCGTGGCTGCGGCGGCCTCGGTGCCTTTCTCGTCGACCGAGACATAGGCCTGGTGGATTACCTCTCCTATGTACAGGTCCTGTTTTCCATCCATTCCTGAAAAGTCGGCGCTCTGTGAGAAGGCCGTGGGCATTCCCATTGAGGAGAGGGTTGGCTTGAGAAATGATTTCGTCTCGAGCTTGAACTTGGGGAAGTAGACGTCCACTCGCTGCTCCTTGAGCCCGCTCCTCCACTGGGTCAGTTTCTGGTTCGTCAGGCCCTTCTCGAGCGAGGCTGTGGTCCCGGATTTGGGCAGGAGCACCATCATGGACAGTCTGTCGCTGGCGTAGGGCATCTGCAGTATCTGGATTCCGTCGGCCGAGGTGTAGTTGAATCTGGCCTCTTCGCCTATCCGTGACATCATTTGAACCTTAACGGTCGTCGCCGAATCGGGATGGAAATCCTTCTCCTTTGTATCCGATTCATTGAAGGTCTTTACCCACTGGCCCTTGAAGTAGATGGCGTTCGTGAGCACAAGCCTGGTATCGGAATCCAGAATGCCCTGTGGTATCAGGTCCTTTATCTTGCCGTTGGTGTGGTCCTCGACCCAGGTGTTTATCCGGACGCGGGCATCCTCGACCGCATTGATGTAGTCCACATTGTACGCGGCGGCCCGGTAATTGTCCTCGACGGCATGGATATAATCGTCCAGCAACTTGAAATCCTTCTGGACCCAAATGGCATTGGCGGTGGACAGATTGAAGTCGGGATTGGCGGCGTTGAGCTTGTCGATGAGGGACCTGAAGAGCGACCATCTGGTCTGAGTGTCCGAGGGGAAATGGAACACCGAGCGCATCTCGTCAGCGGTCTGGCAGCGCGCTCCCTCGTAGACCATCCCGAGAGCGGTGAAAATGCTGTAGGGCGAGAAGAACAGGTTGCCTTCGGGAGTGCTCAGGTTGGAGAACAGCTCCAGCGCGAACAGGTTGCTGGCGTCAACGAGCTCCTGCGTGTTGGTAGGGTTGCTCACCACAGTATTGTGACCATTCGGGTTGGAATGGCCGGCCCCGGGCGAGGCGGGCATCAGGAAGTAGTAGGCGGTTGCCCCGAGCAGGAGGCTGCTCAGCGCGATGGCGACGAAGACCGTGGTTTTTACGCTCATGCTTATACGATTGATATTTCAGGGATATTAACGTTGTGAACTTGTTGGGCATTCATAAAACGAAAGCAGTGACGGGCTCAAGGGTTCCCGCGGGACTTCCCCTTCACGAGGGCCGTGGCGATAAGGTGCGCAAGGCGCAGCGGCTCGGGCATGGCGCCGCGGACGGTCGTGGCCCTCACGATGCCCTTTGCCTCGGAAAGCGGGAGGCCTTCGTAGGCTATGTGGACTGGCTTGTGGCCTGTTGTGACTTCCACGAGGGACAGCCTTTCAAGCCGAGCATAGCGCTCATTCCAGTCCGGGACCGCCCTCCTGCCCTTTGCGGGGGAGGTGCCCATCTTCTCCAGCGCATTTCGTATCGCTTCCATGTCGGGCTCGTCCCTTGTCACGGTGATGACGGGAACTCCGGTCGCATTGTGAAGCGCCTCGAGGTCCACGACATTGAAGCCGCCGAACGTGATGCCGTCCAGCATCACGGCGGCGAGCTGCTTTACGGGCCCCGAATCGATTACCATCTTCGCAATAACGGTGGTCGCATCGTCGCCGTCGACGGTAAGCTCCGATTTCAATATGGCATCGATGTAGCCCTTTCGATAGACCACGCCTATCGCGGGCACGGAACGGTCCGTGAAAGAGAAGGGACCGTCATCGATTCCCAGAACCCTGAACTGCGGCTTCATGTCGACCTCGCAACTGACTTTGACGATAATGTGACTGTGGATGATTGTGTATCACAGCAGGGGGAGCTTTCCGGTGATGCGGTCAATCCTCGGCTCGGAGGCTGGCCCGATGCCAAGGACCGTTACGGTGCCGGCCGGTATCTCGGTCATTCCGGCATCGGATATGAGGGATGTTATGATGCCGTCATCTTCGGCCCTCACCTTGAGCTCGTAGAACGTTCTAAGGTCGGGGACCTTGAGCACGACCTTGCGCTGTCCCTCCGCGTACCATTCCTTGAAATTGTCGGGGTCGTGCTTTTTGGCCTGGAGGGCGCAGGTGACCGCGGCGTGGGCGACCTGCGCGGCCAGCTTTCCGGCGGAAAGCTTGAGGTCCTGGCGAGTGACGACCACGAGCTTGTACTTGAAGTCGACCATGCTCAGTCCTCCTTATTTTCATCCGAGGTTCCGTCGGAGGGTAATTCTGGCTTTTGGGCATCTTTCGCGGGTTCCGCTGCTTTCTTGGAGGCATCATCGCGCTTCTCCGCATCCGCGGGTTCCTTCTCTTCGGCCTTGCTTGCATCCCCGGACTTCTGGTCGACATCCTTCTCATCTGCAGGCTTTTTGTCATCTGTCTTCTCAGAGCCCGCAGGCTTTAGCTCTTCTTTCTTCTCATCCGAGGGTTTCTCGTCTTCCTTCTTTCCGTCCTTTCCGCCGAACAGCGGCTTTTTCTCCTGGCGGCGGCGCTCCTTCTCGAGGCGCTTCTGGAGATTCATTTCGTCTATGGCGGATAGCTCATCTGCTCGCTCGTCCTCGATCTTCTTCATGTCCTCGTCCACTTTCTTGAGCTTCTCGCGGGACTCGGCCAGCTTCTTCTTGTAGTACTGGTTCATCTCCAGGCCCCGCGCCCTGGAGCGCCTTTCCGAATCGCGGCCGTCCCGGCGCAGCTTCTCGCGCTCCCTGGACAGCTCCCAGAGCCGGAGTATCTGGGCGTCCATGCGCTTCTTGCGCGCCTGGGGTTTCTCGGATGCGGGAACGCGTGCCAGTTTGGGGTGCAGCCTTCCCATCCACGGGAATGCGCCGCGGTACCATGCGGTGATGAACAGCAGCAGGCATATCAGGAGCAGGCTCGCCCAGATGTAGGGCGCGTCGAACCAGCCCTTCTCCACCCCTCCGACGGTCCTGAAACCGAGCACCTGATGCAGCGAGCCCAGCAGGAAGCCGTCCAGAATTACTATCACGATGCTCAGGCCCATCCCGAGGCCTATTTCGTAGATGACGTTGTACTCCTTGTCAAGCTCGTTGCGGCCCGGAAAGAGGGCCTTCACCATCAGGTATCCTGGCAGGAAGAAAACCAGTATGATTCCGGCAAATACCTGGAGCGGGTTCACATCCATTGCGCCCGATGCACGGTTCCGACACTACTTAAATATTTCTTACCATATGTTCATATACTCTCAATATAGTGCTGGAAGAAAGAGGTAATCGCATGCCCCATTCGCTCAAGATTCTGGCTCTAGCAGGTATCCTGATTCTGTCTTCCCTGAACATCGTCGGGATGGCCACGAGACCCCCGGATACGTCATCGGACATTGCCCCGGAATCAGGGACAGGCGCCCAGCTTCCGGATGTATCGCCGCCCGGAGTGGACGCACCCCTGAAGGGCGTCGCGGGCGCGCAGTGGAAGGAGCCGTCGGGCGCCGGCGATAGCAGGATGTACTATCCCCTGGGCGACACCGGAATGCCTGGCGTGGGGAGCTCGAGCGGCGCTGCCCAGGGACGCGGGCCCGGCCGCGCCGGACCCGATGTTGCGCCCGTCTACATCACGTTCGTCGGCCCCAACAACGCCATCTCCACGTACGGCGCCGCCGCAGTTGGCAGGCCCACGCAGTTCAATGTCACCGTTGAGAATCTGGGGGACGCGGACGCCGGCCAGGTGGACATCAGCATCCGTCTGACGGACTTCTTCAACAATCTGATAGGCCTGTGCGCCACGAGCCTCGTATCGCTGGCCGCGGGTGCGAACGAGACCGTGATATGGCCGGCCTGGACGCCTTCATACTCCACGACATTCACGCTCAATGCGACAGTTACCGCGTCGGGCGATACGAACACATCCAACAACACGCTCCTGTGGACCGATCTTTCCGTGTGCCGCTGGATCGACAACTGCGATTCCCAGTCCGGATGGTCCGGCAGCCTGGCTCCTGCCATGTGGCACATCACCGGCACGGTATACGATGACCCGGCGCCATACCTGCACACGGGTCCCAGCGCGTGGTACTGCGGCAACGACGGCTCCATGCCCGCCCATTACGACAACAACATGGATGCGACGCTGATAACCCCGTCTCTGGACCTGACGTGGATGAACCCGAAATACTACGTGCTGCTCAACTTCAACTACTACGGAAATACGACCTACAGCAGCGACAGGCTGGACATCTATGTTTCCGAGGATGACGGGTCGTCGTGGTATTCCATCTTCGCCACGCTCACGGGCGGCATGAACTCGCACGGCTGGTTCAGCTGGGTGTCCCACTGGACGGACTACGACGGCGACGGCTACGTCGACGCGAACGAGCCCCACCAGGACGGATTGGACCTCCAGAAGTTCGCGGGCCACACCGTCAAGCTCAAGTTCAGGTTCGTTTCCGACGAGACCGTCACGAACCTCGGTTTCTATCTCGACGACTTCGTTCTGAGGGGCTGGGAGAACCTGAACGATGTTTCGCTCCAGGACATAACGACCCCGGACGTGGAAGCCCTGGGCGTGGAGCAGACCTATTCCACCACCATCAAGAACATGGGCCAGACCCAGCAGCAGCCGTTCCCCGTCTATTTCAATGTCAGCGACGGCACGGCGTTCATGCAGTCGGCGCCCGCGCTGCCGTCCGGCCAGTCGGCCGTCCTCACATGGAAATGGATGCCACAATCACCCGGCAACTACACCATCAGGTGCACCATCGCACCATTCGCGGACGAGGTCTGGGGCGACAATTTCCTCTGGCGCCCGGCGCACGTCGCCGCGGGGCCGGCGAGCATTCTGGTCGTGGATGACGACAGCGGCCCCGGGAACAACGGCATGCTCTACGGCTACAATGCCGCCGATGTCGAGTGGGGGGTCACGAGCGCTCTGGCTTTCACGGACTACGATGTCTACCTCGTGGCCAACGACGGCGACGGCCCGCCGCTCGAGATTTTGAACAGATACGGACTGGTCATCTGGGTCACCGGCTACGACAACTCGTTCGTGAGCCGCACGGGAACGCTCAGCGGCAAGGACGTGCTCAATCTCACCGCATATCTGGAGAATCACGGAAGGCTGTGGCTGTCCAGCTTCGAGGTCATGTGGGACACGTGGGTCGTCCAGCGCAATGCCTCATTCGCCCTGAACTATCTGCATGTGAGCACCTGGAACCCCGACATCGACGACGATGCCGGCATCCCCAATCCCATGGACGGCGTTCCCGACGACGAGATAACGGACGGGATGGCGTTCAACATCAGTGCGCCCCCCTCGGGACTGTACGACAAGTGCGACCGCATCGCGAACGATTCGGCATCCGCGGGGATATTCTTCCAGTACAACCAGAACAAGGACAAGCTCACGGGCCCGTTCAATGCAATCCGCCATTCGAGCGCTTTCAAGACGGTGTTCATGGCGTTCGAGTTCACGTTCATAGCCAACGGACCGGACCGCGCCTACCTCGCGAGCAAGGTCGTGGACTGGATGTGGCGGGGCGTGCAGTTCTCGGCCGCGGAGGTGCTCGAAAAGAGCGTTCTCCCCGGAAGCAGCGTAACGTACAACCTCACGCTCGTCAACTCCGAGCCTCGCAACTGGCCCCTGGACGGCATCTGGGCAGGGACCCTGCCCGCCGGCTGGGGCGCCTCGGTGGAGCCATCCGTCGTCAACGGCAGCCCTGCGCTGAGCGTGCCCCCGACAGGCGTTCTGGCGGTCCTTCTGACGGTCACCGCGCCATTCGGGGAGCCGGCCGGCAAGTCGGTGCCGGTCCAGGTGTTCGCAAGGCTGGCGGGGAGCCCCTACCATCTGAGCATCTCCGCCAACAGCACGGTGCTGGGCGTTGCCGGAATCGAGCTGCAGTGCACCGAGCGCGACAAGAGCGCTTTCGCGGGCGACGAGGTCACATTCACGGTCCTCGTGAAGAACGCGGGCAACTACGCGAACCAGGCGAATCTTTCGCTTTCAGGCGAGGCGGCGGCGATGGGAACCCTCGGCCGCGACAGCGTCTTCCTCTCCGGAGGAGGGCAGGCATACGTGCAGGTCACGGTCAACATCTCGCGCGATACCCTTGCGGGCATTCACAACATGTCCGTCCGGGCGGAGGTCCGTGAGGGAAGCGCGCTCCACACGGACGACGTGGCCCTGTCCGTGACAGTCAACGCAACCCATTCCCTCAAGTTCGAGGGAAAGGTGAACAACCAGGCTGTGAACATGGCCCAGACCCTCAAAGCCGTGCTGGCCGTCAACATCTCGAACTACGGCAACTTGGAGGAGACGGCGGTATTGGCCGTGAGGGCCTCGTTCCAGAACTGGCAGCAGTGGAAGCTCCCGACCGTCAGCCAGCGCCTCCTGCCCTTCGAGAAGATGAGGGTCGTCAACCTCGAGATCGAGGTGGCCAAGACCGCACCAGCGGGATTCTACGACCTCACAGTCAGGCTTTCCTATTCGGGAGGTACGACCGCCGAGGAGAAGGACGTGAGCCTGAACCTGCTCAGGCCCGACCTGTCATTGTCCCCGGACGACATCCGCGTCACGCCTTCCAGTCCTGGAGTGAAGGAGAACCTGGAGATAACCGCGACCGTGCGCAACCACGGAGGCGCCCCGGTCAGGGGCGTCAACGCCACCTTCGAGCTCAACAACGAGAGCATCGGGAGCGTCGTCATCACTGACACGATGACCGCGGGAGGCTCGGCTGTCGCGACCATCCTCCACAAGGGCCTGCTCTACGGCGACAACGTCATCAAGGTCACCATAGACCCGGAGGACAGGCTCCTCGAGGTTTCGGAGGAGAACAACGAGGCCTCCGTCCGCATCTTCGGCTACCAGGCGGACCTGTCCGCCGCCTCGCCCGTTTTCCGCAAGCCCGGCAAGACCGGCACGCTGGCGGCCTCGGGCCTCGCCGAAGGGCTTACCGATATATCGGTGACCATATCGAACACCGGGCGCTACTGCCGCGACGTCGAGAACGTCGAGGTCAATTTCACCGTGGATGGAAAACTGCTCGAGACGCGCATCATCTCGGTGAAAGCGGGACAGCAGACCGAGACGAGCACTGCGTGGTTCGCCAAGAAGGGCACGCATACCGTGCAGGTGGTAGTGGACCCCGGCAACCGGTTCGACGAGAGCGTGGAGACGAACAACCAGGTCGCGGTCATGGTCAAGGTAACGGCGCCGGCCGAGAAACCAGCGGATTATACAGGTATGCTCGTGCTCGCCGCGGGAATAATCGCGCTGGCGCTGGTCGCTGGGGTACTGATGTACCAGTCCACGCGCAAAACCGCCCCGGAATGGAAAGAGAGGGCGAGGCCCCATCTGCTGCGCGTCAAGCCCGGCGCGAGAAAACCGGCGTGCATCGAATGCGGCAAACCGGTTCCCGAGGGAGGTCTGTACTTCAAGTGCGACTGCGGCTCCGTGTACCACAAGAGGTGCAACCCCGAAGGGGTCTGCAAGGAGTGCGCCCCGGAAGAAGAGGAATGACCCGGTCCGGGCTCATTCCTTTTTCTGTCTTATCTCCACGCCTTTTTCAGAGGCGCATATCACCACGTCGGCCAGGTCTATGAAGAGGCCGTTGTCGACGACGCCCGGGATGTTGCGGATGCACTCGTTGAGCTGGCGCGGGCCCGAGCAGGGCTCGAACCTGCAGTCGTAGATGAAGTTGCCGTTGTCCGTGACGTAGGGCTCGCTGTTGTCCTTCATCCTCCTCAGAACGGGAGTGCAGCCCAGTTTTTTCAAGAGCCGGGAGGTGTGGACATGCTCGAACTTGACGACCTCGACAGGGAGCGGGGCCCGCGAGCACAGCTTCTCGACGAGCTTGGTTGAATCGACGACGATGACCTCGATTTTGGTGACATAGGCTATCATCTTCTCGCGCAGGAGCGCTCCGCCCAGTCCCTTTATGAGATTGAACTGCGGGTCCACCTCGTCCGCTCCGTCGATGGTGATGTCGATTTCGGGGTCCAGCTCGAGCGTCGTTATGGGGATGCCCAGGCTGCGTGCCAGTTTCTCGCTCTCCAGGGATGTCGGGACGCCCTTCATCTTGAGGCCTTCATTCACCCTCTGGCCCAGCCGCTCGATGGCGAACTTCGCCGTCGAGCCCGTCCCGAGGCCGACTATCATGCCGTCCTTGACCATGTCCGCGCCATCATGGCCGACCCTGCGCTTGAGGTCGTCCGAGACCCCCTTCGCCGTGACGGCATCATCGGTCTTGATTGTGCTCTGTGCGTTCCACGATGCGCTGGCGCCTGATCTCCTCTCGGACGGCATATGCATTCCCGAAATCAAGATACGCGGGCGGATAGATAAAGATTGACGAATATTGTGTTCGCTCCGATTTCGCTTATCTTGACAATATATTAATACAACCTTCAACAATTATATTTTTGCCGGTGCACGCTGACGTGATGGGGGTATGATTGTGTCATTTGATTTCCGCGGGTCTAGTAAGGGAACCAGCACGGCCATCGTCATTCTGCTCGCAGTATCAGGATTCCTGCCGGCCATCCAGGGCGGCACGACGCATGTGCTCAGCGACGGGAACACCATTGCCGATGTCGAATTCATCTCGGCGGGCCACAACACGTCCGTGTCGTTTTCGCTGCCCAACTCGTCCGTGGTCACGAACGCCAGGTTCGACGTGATTGGAAAGCGTTACAAGGACGAGCGCGTGACGGACATAACGAACCGCACGGGCTTCCTCGCCGGCACGCTGGTCAACGTCAGCGCCGGTTCGGACCGCCTCATGCTCGACGGCAACCCCTACCTGGCCGCGGAGAACATCTACCCCGCGTTCCTGGGCTACCGCGAGCCCTACGGCGTGGCGCTCGGAGACCTCAACGGGGACGGCCGCAAGGACATCGCCGTCTCGTACATGCTCGACGGAAGGGCCGGTTTCTTCCCCGGACTGGGCGACGGCAACGTCACCGCATTCAGGGAGGCGCCCAATCCGCTGAGCCTGCCGATGGGCATCGCCGTGGGCGATGTCAACGGCGACACCTGGGCGGACCTGGTGGTGGCCGAGTTCGGGGCCGGCTCCGTGGCGGTGTTCTACCAGGACGCCGTGACGCACAGGCTCGGCTCCCGCACGGCCTACGCCTGCGACGCGTGGCCGGTCGGTGTGGCAATCGGGGATTTCAACAACGACCTTCTGAACGACGTGGCCGTGGTGGCGGGCAACAATTCCGCATGCCATGTCGACGTCCTCAACCAGAATTCGGGGACGCATGCGCTCAACGCTTCGGTCCAGTACACGCTGACCGCCGGACCGGCGGCCGCTGTCTCCATAGCGGCGGGCAACGTATCGGGCGATTCTCTGACGGACATCGTCGCGACGGTGAGGGGAAACAACTTTTACGTGCTGGCCCAGCAGGCCGGCACCTTCGCCGCGCCCGCCGCGGTGGCACTCGATTCTGGGTTCCAGGCAACGGGCGTGGCCATCGGGGATGTGAACGGCACGTGGGACGGCAACGAGATAGTTGTCGGCGTCAACGACACCACGCGCCAGGGCTTCGCCGTCTACAATACGACCGGCCCATCGCCGGCCAAGGGGCTCGACCTTCTGTGGCCCGCCGGTTTCCCGAACGCGGGGCCGCTCGGAGTGGGCGTGGGCGATGTGGACGGGAACGGGAAGCAGGACATAGTCATCGCGCTTCCGGGCCCGAGGGGAACTGTCACGGTCGTCCCGCAGGGAGCGGGAGGAGACCTGCAGGCTGCGGTATCGTACAATGCGGGCGGGGAGCTGCGCGTGCTTGCCTTGGGCGACCTCAACGGGGATTCGCTCAACGACGTGGCGGTGGCCGGGCGGCCCGACCTCGTGACGGTACTGTTCCAGAACCCGCAGGGCGCTCTCGGAGGCCGCATGGAGATTCGTTTCGAGAATACGGCGGCGGCCGTCGGCGACCTCAACACGGACGGCCGCGTGGACATTGCGGTCGCGGCCAGATACTCACCTCGCATAGGCATCCTCTACCAGGGAGTGAACGGCTTCAATCCCGTCACCCTGATAGGCCCGTGCGAGGACACCGTCGCGCTGGGCATCGGCGATGTCACGGGCGACAGCGTCCCTGACCTGGTGGCGCTGTGCCGGGGCAACGACACGCTTGCGGTCTTTGCACAGCAGATAGGCGTCCTCCAATCGCCGCGCTTCTTCCCGACCGGCAGGAGCCCCTCGGCGATGGCCGTGGGCGACGTTACCGGCGACGGAAAATCCGATGTCGTGGTGACGCACCGCGGCGACCAGAACCTGACGGTGTTCTGCCAGACGGGCGGGATGCTCTCGGAGGACAGGTACAACCTCGGGGACGGACAGACGGCCGTTGCGCTTGGCGACTTTAACAGCGACGGCAGGACCGATGTCGCGCTGTCAAGATGGACCGTGACGGCCAGCACCATCATAATCATGGCCCAGAACGCCAACGGCAAGCTCGCATCGGATGCGGCATATCCCGTCGGGAAGGGACCGGTGGCGCTTGCGGCCGGTGACCTCGACACCGACGGAAAGACCGACCTGGCGTCCGTTAACGCCGATGACAGGACATTCACGCCGCTCATCCAGAACGCCTCCGGTCCCGGGCTCATCAGGAAAACCGATGTGCGGCTGTACGCACGGCCGACGGGAGCGGCTGCCTGCGGCCTGACCTCCGACGGAAGGAACCAGCTGGTGGTGTGGCAGGACACGGGGAACATCAGCATTTTCCGCCAGAACAATTCGGGCGGCTTCCAATCTCCGCAAAACATCTCCGTGGACCGAAACGCCCCCGTCTGCGTGGCCGGCGACCTCGACAAGGACGGAAGGCCCGACATCGCGGCCGTGACCCCGGGCGGCAGGTTCTACCCGCTCATCCAGACCGGTTTCCAGAAGGGCATCGGACGCAGCTATGGCGCGGACCCGACCCCAATAATCCTGCGCCGCGGGGACTTCAACAATGACGGACTGTTCGACCTCGTAACGGAGAGCGGGGACCGGCTCAGCATCTACTACCAGCTGCCAGGCGGCGTCTTCGGGCCGAGAGTGAGCATCACGCATCCAGGCTGGGCCGGATGGGTCGGCGGAATCGCGATCGGCGACCTCAACGGGGACGGCTGGAACGACATCGCTGTGACAGGTTTGAACGCCAACGGGGTGTACATCTTCAACGGGACACCGATGGGTCCCATGCCTCCCTACTTCTTCGCCATATCCAGCCTGTGGGCGCGAAGCGGGCTCTGCATAGAGGATGTCAGCTCGGACGGCCGCGATGACCTCGTCGTGCTGGGCTGGAGCGGTGTCTATGTCTGTCTCCAGACCCCTTCCGGCGGTCTCGCGGCCCCGTTCACGTTCCTGACAGGCGGCAACATGGCAAACGGGCTCGTCGTCGCCGATGTGAACGGGGACGGTCGCAACGATGTCTTCACCGCCAACACGGGGAGCAATAGCGTTGGTATCCTGCTCCAGAACATGGGCGGCACCCTGAATGCCCTGGCTGTTCTGTACACCACCTCGGGGAACAACCAGGGCACGGATTCGCTGGCGGCCGGCGATGTGAACGGCGACGGCAGGAACGATGTGCTCGTCGTGTGCAAGGCGAGCAAGGTGCTGGACGTATTCACCCAGAAGAACGACGGCTCCCTCAACGACAAGGTCTCCTACCCTGTTTACGAAAACGACAATGCGGGGCCAGGCGTGGACGCGGCCGACCTGGACGCGGACGGCCGCAACGAGGTCGTCGTGACCAATTCGAACAGCGGCAACCTGACCATTTTCGACCAGGACAATTCCGGAGCGCTCTACGAAAAGGAGTCTTACAAGACAGGCACGAATCCCCACGGGCTCGTGGCAGCGGACATGAACGGGGACGGCTGCGCGGATATCGCGGTCGCGAACGGCGGCTCCAACAACCTCAGCGTTTTCATGGAGCGGGATGGCCGCGGAAGCTTCTTCGCATCGGTCATCGTGGCGCCGCCGGCGGGCGGATTCGACAATGTCACCGTCGGATGGAACGAGACCGTGGCGAAGCCCGGAACGAGCATGGGCGTTCAGCTGAGCGCCGACGGCGTCAACTGGACCCCGGCGGGCAAGGATATGAGACACACGTTCACGACCCAGGCCGCCAGGGTCCATGTCAGGGTTGACTTCAAGAGCACGTCCGGCTTCAACCCGGGAATAACGGAGGTCAATATACGCCTCGGCTACTCGGCCTACCCGATGGACCCGGCGCTCGACCTGGGCGACGACGGGACCGTGGACTGGAGCCATGCAGGCAAGTACGCGGGTAAGGAGACCGTCATCGGGGCGCCGCTCGTGGGAGTTCTCAATGCATACCTGGACGCCCACAGGAGCGACCCGGGACCGAACATGACAGTCCCCGTGAACCTCACATCCGCATCCGAGGGTCTGCTGACCATCACCAACATTTCGATAGATTACACCATGCCGCCGCACCTCTCGCAGGACCTTCCCACCAACCTGACGGTCAAGGAGGATTCCATCAACACGGAGCTGCTGGACCTCGGGTCCTACTTCAAGACGGACCGCTCGGACCCCGCACTGACATACGATATCCTGAATGTCACAAACGGCACCATAGTGAAGGTCACCGTTGAAGAGAACACGTGGCTCGCCGTGGACTCGGATACGACCCAGGAATCCGACAACTGGACAGGACAGGTCGAGGTATCGCTCAAGGTAACGGACACGGGGAACCTGTCGTTCCTGGCGCCGTTGGTGGTCATTACCGTGGAGCCCGAAAACGACGCGCCGGTCATCCTTTCATCCCCGACCACGGCGGCCACGGTCGGCATCCCCTGGAGCTACCAGGTGGCGGCCCGGGATGCCGAGAGCCCGTCGCTCAGGTATGTCCTTGACAAGGGGCTTGCCGGGATGGAGCTCAACACCACCACGGGCCTGCTGACATGGCTCCCGAGGAAAGAGCACATCGACCTGAAGGACATGAGCGTGGCCCTACGGGTCCATGACGGCCAGCTTTATTCCGTAACGCAGGAGTTCAAGATGACCATCAACCTCAATTTGCCGCCGACCATCACGAGCCAGCCGCCAATGACGGTCTACCTCGGGGACGAGTATAGTTACAGGGTGAATGCGACCGACCCCGAGAACTCCACGCTGGCGTTCTCGCTCATCCAGGGGCCTGCCAACATGACCATCAACGAGACCATCGGCCACATCACATGGAAGCCCGTTGCGGCGCAGAAGGGGCTCAACAGCGTGCAGATAATGGTCACCGACGGCATCAACCCGGTCATCCAGAACTTCCAAATCGATGTGCAGGACAGGCCCGTGACCAACAGGGAGCCCGTGATACTGAATACCGCTCCGCTCGGCGCCACCGTGAACCTGACATACAGGCATGTCGTGCTGGCGCGCGACGACGACGGCGATGCCCTCTCATATTCCGTGGAGCCCAGGCCCGTGGGAATGACCATCGACAACGCCACCGGGATAATTCTCTGGACACCGGGCGCGTGGCAGGTCGGCAACCACAGCGTGGTGCTGAGGGTCAGCGACGGCAAGGTGTCGGTCACGCAGCAGTTCACGATAAACGTGAAGAGCGATGTCGTGACGCCGCCGGTCAAACCGCCGAATCCGAACCCGAAGCAGGACTACACAATGATATTCGCCATCAGCGGCGTGCTCGCCGGGATTCTTGCAGTCATGGTCCTTTTCATACTGACCCGAAGCCGCCGTGCCGACCTGCTCGAGCAGGAGGCCCGGAGGACGGCACGGCCAAGGGCGCCGCCCAAGAGAGCGCCGCCCGCCAGGCAGCCGGTACCCTCCGATGAGGATTACGTTCCAAGCGACGAGGAGATGGATGAGGATTTCGCTAAGTACCTGCCCCCGCAGGTACCGCCGCCCGAGCAGGCCGCCCCTGCGAAGACGGAGGAGGACCTTGCCGACGATGACGATATCGACGAGGACATAGACGATACCGTCGAGGAGCTCGAGATGGACGAGACCCCGGCCGCAACGCCCATAACGTCGCCCGGCCCCGCGACGAAGGCGCAGAAGGCAAAAAAGAATGCCGACGCGGGAGAGAGGGAGGAGGAACTGGACACGCTATTCGGCAAGCTGGGCGTCGAGAAGGGCGGCAAGGGAGCCCCGCCGAGCGGGAAGGGCGGTGGCGCAAAAGGGCGGTCCGGCGAACAACCCGTCAGGAAGAACATGGACGAGACCATCGAGGACATGCTCGGTTTGGGAGGCAAAGGCAAATAGACCCTGCCCAAGCTTCCCGACCATGCCGGTCCTGCCGGTGCTCGCAATCCCCCAATCATACAATTCTTGTCTCATAATATATTTATATGCATCCAACCCAATTTAGATGCCGTCCCATGTATCCATCACGAAAGGGAGGACTTGTCATGACAGCCCGAGCTCTAGATATTAATAGTGGGCCAGTTTCGAGACGGAATTCCGGGAGCAAGGCATGTCTGCTCGTACTTCTGATGCTGCTTTGCTCAGGCATTTTCCCGGCCATCCAGGGAGGCAAGACCGTGTCGACCTCGGACGGGGCCACCATCGTGGACATGGAGTTCCACAAGGGCGGCTACAACAACACGAACTCGCTGTCTTTGCCCAACAACTCCGTCGTATTCAACGCCAAATTCGACCTCATAGGCAAGAAGTACCGCGAGGAGCGGGGATACGAGCTCACCAACAGGACGGGCTTGCTCGCATGCAACCTGAGCAATGTGAGCGTGGGGTACGACCGGGCTGTCCTGGATTCCCAGCCTTACATGTCCCCTTCCAGCATCAACGATGCGTTCCTGGGATACAGGGACCCCTACGGCGTTGCCGCGGGTGACCTGAACGGCGACGGCACCGGCGACATGGCCGCATCGTTCTCCCTGGCGGGCAAGGCAGGCTATTTCCCATCCAGGTCGGACGGCACCTTGCGCTCGTTCGTCGAGGCGCCTGGGATGCTCTCCTCGCCGATGGGCATAGCCGTGGGCGATGTCAGCGGCGACGGGCTTGCGGACCTCGTGGTCGCGGAATCGGGGGCCGGCAGGATAACGGTGTTCACGCAGAATGCGACCACGCACAGGCTCGACCCCGGAGCGCAGTATGCCTCCGATACAAACCCGGTGGATGTCGTTTTGGGCGACTTCAACGCCGACACCATCACGGATGTGGCGGCCTGCACCGGAAAGGGCTCGCTGTGCTACGTCGACGTCTACAACCAGAACACCGCCACCCACCTCCTCAATGCCTCCGTGCGGTACCAGCTGGGCGTCGGCATGGGCACCGTTTTCTCCATGGCGGCAGGGGAGCTCAGCGGTGACTCGCTGACGGACATCGTTGCGACGGTCAAGGGGAACACCTTCCATTTTCTCAAGCAGCAGGTCGGCGGTTTCGCCGCGGCCGCGGGCATCTCATTGGGCCCGGGCATTTCCTCGGGAGGCATCGCCGTGGGCGATGTGAACGGCACGTATTCCGGCAACGAAGTGATAGTGGCGCAGGCCGATGCCACCCAGCAGGGCTTCGCCATCTACTACCAGTTGGCCGGCTCGCTGGCAAAGGGCCAGTCGATGATGTGGCCCACGCAGATTCCCAACTACGGCTCGTTCGCCGTCGGTGCGGGCGATGTGACGGGCGACTGGAAGGGAGATGTTGTCATCGCATTGCCGGGCAACGGCTGGAACAATCTCACGGTGGTGCCGCAGTCCGTGAACGGGGACCTGGGCCTGCCGGTCGCCTATCCATTGGGAAATGACTTCAGGGAGCTGTGGGTCGGGGACGCGGACGGTGACGGCAAGAAGGACGCACTTGTGGCGTGCCTCATGCCGGACCGCATCGCCGGTTTATTCCAGAACGGCACGGGCGCATTCGGGACCAGGAAGGAGCTCTTCTTCGATTCCGTGGCCGCCGCAGCGGGCGACCTGAACAACGACGGCCGCGTGGATGTTGCCGTCGCAGCGCGGTTCTCGTCCAGGGTCGGAGTTTTCTTCCAGGGCGGCGCCGGTTTCGGCAACAAGGTGACCTTTGGGCCCTGCGACGATGTGGTGGCGCTTGCGATTGCGGATGTAACGGGTGACAACACGCCGGACCTCCTGGCGCTCTGCCGCGGCAACGACACCATCGCGGTGTTCTCGCAGGTTCTGGGCGTGCTCCAGCCTCCCGTGTACTTCGCGACGGGGTCATCGCCCATGGCGTTCGCCGTCGGGGATGTCACGGGTGACGGCATCGCAGAGGTCGTGGTCGCTCACGGCAACGACCAGAACCTTTCGGTCTACAAGCAGGGAGGCGGCGCTCTCACATTGCAGGACAATTACACCATCGGACTGGGCCAGACGTCCGTGGTGCTGGGCGATTTCAATTCCGACGGGCGCACGGATGTCGCCGTTTCAAGGTATCCGGCGGACGCTGTCCTCGTATTCAACCAGACCAACGCAGGCAAGCTGGCCGCTCCCGCGACCTATGCCGTGGGCAAGGGCCCCGTCGCGCTTGCAGCGGGAGACTTCGACACGGATACCAAGACCGATCTGGTGGCGGCCAGCAATGAGGGCCAGAGCATCACCCCGCTCGTGCAGGATTCCTCGGGCGGCCTGACCAAGAAAGCGGACATCGCGCTCGGAGCCAGGCCCACGGGCGCATTCGCGGGCTGCGTCAACAACGACGGCCGTGCGGAGATATTTATACCGTCGGACAGCGGCAACATCAGCGTTTTCAGGCAGGACAACTCGGGCGGGCTCAAGGCGCCGTTCAACATCACCGTCGAGAGGGGCCCGCCCGCCATGACGCTTGCGGACCTCAACAAGGACGGCCGCACGGACATGCCGGTCGCATCAGCCTCCGGCACATTCTATTCGTACATGCAGCTCGACTTCCTGGGCGGTGACGGCAAGAGCTATGCGCTTGACAATAACCCGACAATGGTGAGCGCCGGCGACCTCAACAACGATGGAGCGAAGGACATTGTCGTCGGGTACGACAACCAGATATCCGTGCTGCTCCAGAACCAGGGCGGGGACCTCAGGCAGAGGGTGAACTACGTCACCAATTCATGGAACCTCCGCGGACTGGCAACAGGCGACCTCAACGGCGACGGCCGTGACGACGTCTTGGTGGCGGGCCACGACCAGGCGCAGGTGCTGGTGTTCTACCAGAACAACCAGGGCACGCTCGACCCCTACATATCGATTCCGTTCTCGAATGTCTTGACCCACGGCGGCCTTGCCTGCGCCGACGTCACTGGCGACGGAAGAAAGGACATCGTGCTTGTGGACAATCACATGAGCCGGGTCGTGATAGCCCCACAGAACGCTTTGGGCGGATTGGATTCGATAGTCCCATACTCGACAAACTCCATGCCGGCGGGCCTGGCGGTCGGGGACGTCAACAGCGACGGCAGGAGCGACGTTGTCGTGGCTGGTCAGGCCACGAACGCCATCTCCGTGCTGACCCAGAAGAACGACGGAACCCTCAACGCGATGGTGTCCTACACAACATCCAATGGAGGCAACTGGGGCAACGAGGCCACGGAGATAGCGGATGTCAACAACGACGGCCGGAATGATGTGCTCACCTTCTGCACGCCCGCAAACGTGGTGGATGTATTCACCCAGAAGAACGACGGCACCCTCAACGACAAGGTATCGTATACCATGTACGGCAACGACAATGTCGGCTCGGGCCTCGCGGTGGCCGACATCGACCTCGACGGAAAAAACGAGACCGTCGTCACCAACTCCAACCAGGCCAACATGACAGTGCTGGCCCAGGATTCCCAGGGGAATTTGTACCAGCGCGACAATTTCGTCACCGGATCGAACCCGAGGTGGGTAGTAATAGCCGACCTGAACCTCGACGGCGCCAAGGACATAGCCTGCTGCAACGGCGGCTCCGCCAACCTGAGCGTTTTCTACATGATGGCGCGCCGCGGCAACATCACAATACCGCCAATAACGACCCCTGCCCAGGGAATGATAGAGTCCGCTCTAGTATCGTGGAACCAGACGGCGGCCGCACCCGGCACCACGATGAGCGTGTGGCTGAGCGCAAACGGGTCCGTGTGGGTCGAGGTCAAGAACAACACGAGGGTGACATACCCGCAGACCACCAAGAGCCTCCAGTGCCGCGTGGACATGCTCAGCAGCTCCACGTTCAGCCCCGCACTGCTGTCATTGCAGATACGCTACAACTATTCCGCATATCCATCGGACCCGTCGTTCGACATAGGCGATGACGGGATAGTGGAATGGAACCGGGTCGGGAGGTTCATCGGCAAGGAGACGTTCACGGGCCCTTGGCTCGTCACCGCCTTCAACGATTACCTGGACACACACCGGACCTCCGGCGGTCCGAACGTCACCATCCCCGTCAACATTACGTCGTCGACGGAGGGCCAGATTACTCTCACCAACATCTCTCTGGACTACAACCAGCCGCCCTCCCTGCTCAACGACCTTCCGGCGGACCTGAGCATCGACGAGGACACGGCCAACCCGGAGCTGCTCGAGCTGCGGCCGCTGTTCATGGACGATTACACGGACACGGCCGACCTGGTGTTCACGCTCCTGGGCTATACGAACGATACGATAGTGAAGGTCGTGGTCATGGAGGACACGACGTGGCTCTCGGTGGATGCCGCGACCGGCCCCGGAAACGACAACTGGACAGGCGAGACCGCCGTGTCCATCGAGGTCACGGACGGCGCCGGCCTCTCGCTCTATCCGGACCCGATAATCGTGACCATCGCTTCCGTGAACGACCCGCCGCTTGTGACCTCCACGCCCAACAGCACCACCGCTACCGTCGGATTCCCGTGGAGCTACCAGATGACGGGCTACGATGTCGAGAACTCAACACTGAGGTACGTCCTCGACAAGGGCCTGCCCGGAATGGAGATGAACACATCATCCGGACGGCTCACATGGGTGCCGAAGAAGGAGCATGTCGACCTTCCGGACAAGAGGGTCTCGGTGCGCGTGTACGACGGCCAGCTCTACTCCGCGAACCAGGAGTTCAAGCTGACGGTCCTGCCGAACCTGGCGCCCGTCATCACCAGCAGCCCGCCGGTCTCGGTATATGCCGGTGACGATTACATCTATCAGGTCAACGCCTCCGACCCCGAGAACCAGACCCTCTCGTTCGCGCTTGTCCAGAAACCGGGCGGGATGTCCATCAACGAGACGAACGGCACCGTGATGTGGGTACCTGCGCCCGAGCAGGTCGGACCGAACAGCGTCCAGGTCCTCGTGACGGACGGCCTCAATCCGGCCATCCAGAACTTCCAGGTGGAGGTGCTCGTCAGGCCCATCGTGAACAGGGCGCCGGTCATCCTCAACAACCCGCCGCTCAATGCCACCGCCAACCAGACATACAGGCACATTGTGCTCGCCAGGGACGACGACAACGACAGGCTGACATTCTCGCTCGAGTCGAAGCCGTTCGGGATGACCATCGACAATCCCACCGGCCTGATAACGTGGACGCCTGGACCGTGGCAGATAGGGAACAACATCGTGGTCATCCGTGTTACGGACGGCAAGCTGACGGCCTTCCAGAACTTCACGATCACCGTGGATAACGACTGGGTGCCGCCGCCGCCCAAGCCCAAGCCGCCCGTGAAGCCCGTGGACAACACCATGCTCTACGCAGGCATCGGTATGGCGGTCATATTGGGCGTGGTGGTGGCTGCAATGCTCTTTGCGACCACGAGGAGGAAGAAGGGGGTAAGCGCAAGGGACCTCACGGTTGCGGCAGATGTACCCCAGCGTCCGGCGGCCCCGGAGCGGGGTGCGGCCTACCGTCCTTCCAGTCCGGAGCGCGGAGCGGGCGGTGCCACGAAAAAACACGCGGTCGTCAAACCGGAGGAGCCATATGAGCCCTCGAAGCCCGAGAGGGGGCCGGAAATGGCCACGGTGCCTCCGCCGGAGCCGGCGGACCCGAAGGCCATCCCCCCGCCCGAAACGGACGTCGGGGACACCGAGCCCGAGACGGTCTCCATGGAGGGCACGCCTCAGGAACCGAATGTCCCGAAAGGGGACCCGTCCAGGAAAAGGGAGATGGACGACGTGTTCGCCAAGCTCACATCGGACAAGAGCGTGGCGCATCCCAAGAGGAAGAAGCAGGAAGCGGTCGACATCGACAAGACAGTGGCGGAGATACTGGAGTTCAAGCCTTAGGTTTGGCCCCGGCATCCCCGTATCTGATACCGCAGGCCATCCCCGCATTCGCCTTCCGGATGACCGGCGGTGTCAAAGACCGGCTCGCTGCTCCACCGGCTAAAGCCGGTGGCATGTCCACCTCGCTCCGCTCGGTGGGCATCTCGCCGCTCTTCTACATCCTCGGTTATTCCACCGGTTAAAACCGGTGGTATAACCGGCGGTATCAACCTTTATAAACACCGAGATGATTAATGAACGGTACGGAGAAAGTGAGTCAATGCCCGATTCCGATGAGACGAAGGACGCCGCACAGGACCTGCTGAGCGCCATCGAGGGAGAGGTGAGGGGGGCGCGAAAGAGAATCAGGACCCACATCGAGGGCTACGACGAACTTCTCGAGGGCGGCATCCCCAAGGGCCATGTGGTGCTTCTCTCCGGCACCGCCGGCTCCATGAAATCGTCCGTTGCCTACAACATCATCCACAAGAACGCGCTCAACAACGGGATGAGGGGTCTCTACATCTCCCTGGAGCAGAACCGCCAGTCCCTCGAGGACCACATGTGGGGACTGGGGTTCAACATCCAAAAGACATCCAGCCTCGTCGAGATCTGGGACCTGGGCCTCCTTCGTTCCAGCCTGATATCCGGCGAGACGTGGCTCAACCTTCTCAAAAAAGACATCGCTGACCACAAGAGCAAGAACGGACTGGACATCCTCGTGCTCGACAGCCTGCCCGTCCTGGACATAATCGCCAAGTGGAAGGACCCCAGAGAGGAGCTGTTCTACTTCTTCGAGTGGCTCCGTGAGATAGGGGTGACATCGTTCCTGATATCCGAGATGTCCGAGAGCTCCGGGACCGTCAAGTACAGCCGCAACGACGAGGACTTCCTCGCGGACGGCATATTGCACCTCAAGATGCAGTTCGTGGACGATGTCCATGTACAGAGAAGGGTAAGGGCCGTCAAGATGAGGAACACCAGGCACAGCATGGACTTTTTCACGCTGCTCTTCGACAACGGCAGGTTCTCCGTCACAAAGGTGATAGGGAAAGTAACGGACTGAATGCCCGAGAGCGGAGGTTGAACGGGTGTCCGCCCTATCCGACCTCATCGAGTGGGGCATCAACCTCATAATTTCGGCGATAGCCACCCTCGGTTACGGCGGCATCATCGTGTTCATGGCGCTCGAGAGCGCCTGCATCCCGATACCCAGCGAGGTGATAATGCCGCTGGCCGGCTACAACGCCTACAAGGGAACGCTGGACCTGGTGGGGACCGTACTGGCCGGCGCCTTCGGCTGCATGCTCGGGAGCCTCGTCGCATACTACATCGGCCTCAAGCTGGGCCGGCCGTTCATCAGGAGATGGGGCAAGTACATCTTCATCCACGAGGACGACCTCGACGGGGCGGAGAAATGGTTCGCAAAATACGGGGGCAAGGCGACGTTCATAGCCCGCCTCCTTCCGATAATCAGGACGTTCATCTCGTTGCCCGCTGGGATAGGCAAGATGAACATCAAGACCTTCACGCTCTATTCATTCGTAGGCTCGATTCCGTGGTGCGCGCTGCTCGCCTATCTCGGATACTATCTGGGCGACAGCTGGCGCATCATATTCGACCAGTACGGCCACTTCGTCGACCTTGCCGTGGTGCTGGGCGTCGTCGGCCTCGTCGCCTACTTCGTGTACATGAGGAAAAGACGGAAGCAAAAGGATGCGGAGCGAAAGAAGGCAGAGCATAAAAAGAAGAAGCAGAAGGATAAAGGGAAGAAGAAGGACGAAGAGGAATAGCCGCTCGGTTGAGGTCATCTACCAGAATCAACATCGTACGCCATGGGGATGTGTGCCCTCTTATAGGCATGCTTTTTGTAAAAGCTTGCCCATATATGGGCAAACTATATATCAACAGGAATGCATAGCTATGAACCATGGAGACGGCCGAGGTCAAGCGCGCCATCCAGAACCAGGAAGATGAACGGCGAGGCATATTGGAATCGGAACGCATCATAGAGCGGGAGGCCGGACGGGATTTCGTGGAGAGGTCCTTTGGGCACCCGAATATCGTTGCGGTCCTCGGACCGAGAAGGTGCGGTAAATCGGTCTTCTCCTGGCGGTCCATGGGAGACCGGACGCACGGCTACATCAACTTTGATGACCCCGCCCTCCTTGGAATGAAGGCGGCCGACCTCGAGGTTGTCATGAAGGCGATGTACGAGCTCTACGGTACCGGCCTCGGCCATATAATCCTTGACGAACCTCAGAACGTCAAGGGATGGGAGCTCTTTGTCAGCAGGCTGCGTGGGACGAAGCGGGTCATCATCACTGGCAGCAACGCAACCCTCTTCTCCGGCGAGCTCTCATCGCGCCTCACCGGAAGGCACTCCGATTTCACCCTTCATCCGTTCAGCTTCCGCGAGCACCTCACCCACGGGGGTATCAAGGCGGGCGTGTTATCGCCGGCCGACCATTCCACCGCAACATCCGCCCTGGCGGCTTCCCTGCTGACGGAATATATGCGGATCGGCGGTTTTCCTGAGGTCCGGAAATTCGGGACCGGAATTCTCAAGACCCTGTTTAGGGACATCGTGAAACGCGATGTCCGTGACAGGCACGGCATCAGGAGAGGGGATGCGCTCGAGGTGATGGCAAAGGCGCTACTGTCCAGATCTTCGATGGAATTCACGTATAGCCGCCTCAAGACCCCGGACGGAGCCAGGAAGGTGCATACCGTCAGAGAGTGGGTGAGGCACCTGAGGGATGCGGGTCTGGTATATGTCCTGAACCGTTTCTCCTTCAAGCTCAAACAGCAGGAAATTGCCCCACGGAAGGTTCACTGCACCGACACGGGGATGCTGGACGCAGTCGCGTTCACCACTTCCGGGAATCGGGGCCTCCACATGGAGACTCTGGTCGCCGCCGAGCTCTTCCGGCGCAGGGATTACTGGCGTGAGAACCTGGAGATCTATTATTGGAAGGACGCACGCCAGCGCGAGGTGGATTTCGTCCTCAAGGAAGGCCCGAAAGTTGTCCAGCTGATACAATGCTGCTACGATCCCGGCAGCCCGGACACACATGAAAGGGAGACGTCCGCGTTGCTCGAGGCTTCGCACCAGCTCCGCTGCCGGGACCTCCTAGTCCTGACATGGGAACACGAGGCGGAGGAGGCTCCTGAAGGCCGGATGGTCCGTTTCCTGCCGCTCTGGAAATGGCTGATGACCCCTCCGGGCTAATTCCTCAGAGGTGCCTTTCGGCAGGGTCGTTTCCCTGGTCCTCATTTTCCAGAATCGAAAGGATGCATCGCATCAGATATGATTGGGATCGGCATTCTCGATATCCCTCTGGAGTTCGTCCGCCGCGTGATTGAAGATGGGGACACGATGCTTTCCCAATATCTCGATGAACGCCCTCACGGAATACCCCGCATACTCCGCTGCCTTGCCGAGAGACATCTTCCCGAGCTCGTAGAGCTTCATGGCCAGGTAGAGCTTGGCCTCATGCTCCTCGACATCGTGGGGAACCGCAATGCTGCTTGCTCCCTTCGCCATCTTCCTCGAAAATGTCCACGGGTTTGGGAGCGTTTAGAGGTTTCTGTAAGAGCCATTCGAAAGTCTCAGTGTGGCCTGCCGGGAACCTGGCGATGTCGCCAATGACGCCAGTCGAGGATTGAACCGGAGGGCGCCTCACATCATTTTCCGTCCATTCCTCAAATCTATCTGAAGGTAATGGTCTCGGTCTGATGATTGGACCGGTGGGGACTTGAACCCGTTTGGGTTTGGACCACCATTATCAATCATTTTTTTCAGAGGGCAAATTGTCCACTGAACGGGGTGCAGTCCAGTTGCCGAACATCCACAAAACATTTATCCACCGATACGGTTGGATACGGCCAGACAGTGAAAATGATGCGTCAGTGGAAGGGCCCGCTCGAGAAGGTGGACGAGTACCGCTTCAGGATACCCAAGAGCTACAAGAGCGGGATGAGGACATCGGGGCTGATTTACGCCGATGAGCGGCTCATGGCCAGCGTGAAGCAGGATGAGGCGCCGGAGCAGGTGGCCAATGTCGCCACCCTTCCGGGCATCGTCGGGGAGGCATTGGCGATGCCGGACATCCACTGGGGCTACGGCTTCCCGATAGGCGGGGTGGCGGCGACGGATTTCGATGAGGGGGTGCTCTCGCCCGGAGGCGTGGGCTACGACATCAACTGCGGCGTGAGGCTGCTCCGCACGAACCTGCTCGCAGGCGATATCAAGGCGAAACAGAAAGAGCTCATAGACACGATATTTCAGGAGGTTCCCTCGGGCCTGGGCTCCAAGGGCAAGGTCCGGCTGGACGTTTCCCAGCTGGATGCCGTGCTCGTGGAGGGAGCCAAGTGGGCCGTGGAAAAGGGCTACGGCCGCAGCGAGGACCTCGATTTCCTCGAGGAGAACGGGCACATGGAAGGCGCGGACCCGTCGAAGGTCGGCCAGGTCGCAAAGCAGAGGGGATGCCCGCAGCTCGGGACGCTGGGCGCCGGCAACCATTTCCTCGAGATACAGAGGGTGGAGGAAATCTACGACGAGAAGGCGGCGAAGGCGATGGGCATCACCGGGAAGGACCAGGTGATGGTGATGATACACACCGGCTCGCGGGGCTGCGGGTACCAGATATGCGACGATTCCCTCAAGGTGATGCATCACGCGTACCGCAAGTACAACATAGAATTGCCGGACCCCCAGCTGGCCTGCGCACCCGCAAAATCCAAGGAGACCGAGGATTACTTCAAGGCGATGGCCTGCGGCGCCAACTACGCCTGGGCGAACCGCCAGCTCATCACCCATTGGGTGCGCGAGTCCTTTTCCCGCGTCCTTGGCAAGAAGGACGACGCCATGGACATGGGCATCGTTTACGACATCGCTCACAATATTGCGAAGCTCGAGGAGCACGAGGTCGAGGGGAAGCGGCGAAAAGTGTTCGTGCACCGCAAGGGCGCCACCCGCTCGTTCGGCCCGGACAGGAAGGAGGTCGTGCCCGCCTACCGGTCGCTCGGACAGCCGGTGCTCATCCCGGGCAACATGGGCTCGGAGAGCTATGTCCTTCTCGGAACCGAGAAGGCCATGAAGGAGACCTTCGGCTCCGCGTGCCACGGTGCGGGCCGCATCATGAGCCGCAACCAGGCGATAAAGCAGTACAGCGAACGTCAGGTGATGGAGAGCCTGCGGGGCATGGGCATCTATGCAAGGGGCGCCAGCGACACCGTGATGTCCGAAGAGGCGCCGGGCGCGTACAAGGATGTCGCCAATGTCGTGGAAGTCTGCCACGGCTCGGGCATCGCTCGCAAGGTCGTCCGTCTCAAGCCCATGGGCGTCATGAAAGGCTGAGCAGCCGTTTTGCGTCGACAGCCTCCCCGTCGGCGGTCAATTCCACCGGAAATTGTAAATAGCCTACAACACCATGGGAAACTGCAGAGGGGAAAAGAGATGCCGATATCAGGTTTTCAGAGGCCATTGATGACATGGAGCCAGGAGTCCATAAACAAGGTAGAGCCCAAGGCGGGCGTTTTCGAATTCTACGACCAGTACGAACTGGTGATATATGTTGCGTCCGCGACCAACGTCAGGGAGGCCCTTCAGAACTTCTACAACACCAGCTTCTCACAAAGGCCCTGCCTGCGCCAGGCAACGCATTTCAGGTGGGAGTATACCGACAAGATAGAAAACGCCCTGCTCAACCATATGATAGTGTTCAAGTCGACCTCGGGCGGCGCGCCACCGGAATGCAACAACCAGTGAGCTGTTCCGCGCTGTCCGGGAAGGCGCCTGGGCAGGATTCAAGGCCCTCGAGGCAGGGCATTGGGGCAGCCGGAAGCTGCCCCGATGCTTTATCGTGATTATCATCGGTTTTACGGCCAAAGTATTTAAATCAATTAGAAATCAGTACCAATCTAAGTATATAACCTCCAATAGCTTTATTATGGTGCAGGAGAGCAGAATACAGTGATGAGAAGGCTTGCTCCGGCCATGGCAGTTGCCATCACCTGGCTATTTCTAGGTACCCTGCTGGTCGTTCCGGCAGCGCCGAGCATCGAGGTCGACAGGTACGGCGGTCTGGGCTGGTCCCAGCCGGCGATGGTGGCAGAGGCAAACAATGTTCCCGAGAACATCCGGTTCCAGGCCCACAACGACGGAACGCACAGCCTGTTCTGGGAGGACGGGGAGGATGGGGGCCTGTGGCACATCCTTCTTGATGGGAATGGAAAGGTCCTGACCCCGCCAGTTCTGGCGGGCAAGCAAAGCCCGATAATGTGGACGGCCCACGGCTCTGCTCCATATTACGCAAGTGATTCCTCCGGCAACATCCACCTGACCTGGGACACGGGCACCGAGATCCACTATGCAAAACTGAGCTCGCAGGGAACGGTCCTTGTGGACAGGGTCCTCAGGGTCAACCCCTATGGCGTCCACGGGGCATCCATCTTCACAAGGCCGGATGGCCAGATGACCGTCGGGTATATATCCTACGAGGCGGGCCATTCCCAGTACAGATATGTCCTTCAGAGGCTCGATTCCGCCGGAAATTCCATAGGCGAGAATTCGTTCCCGGCGGGAGACGGGAGCCGGCCGCTCGACGGTGTGGCCCTTGCCTGCGCGGACGGGACCCATGTGG
>Ga0315283_10000401_pt1 | contig 31820 bp, 24 predicted proteins | sample YL17G09_0_MG_FD_204541 | JGI IMG/M metagenome (GOLD analysis project Ga0315283, IMG submission 204541) | Sediment microbial communities from Yellowstone Lake, YNP, Wyoming, USA - YL17G09_0 | ecosystem: Environmental > Aquatic > Freshwater > Lake > Sediment | place: USA: Wyoming | collected...
TCATCAAGTGGCAGCGGCGGCGCAACGAGGGCCTGAGCCGCTGGTGTGAGGCCGAGGTGCGGCGCGGTGACGCGGGCGCCACCGGTGCCGCGCAGCGCGCGGGCGTGGCCCTGGCTTTCGCGGCCGGGGTCGGGTACTGCGCCGCGTGCCTGGCGCTTGGGGTATGGCTCCTGGGTCCCCTGGCGGGACGTTATTCGCTGCGGCTCGCCCGCGCCTGGATGCTGGCGCAACCGCTGTGGATCGGGCTCGGTCTCGCCCAGTTGCTCCAGGCCTTCGTGCAGCGTCGGCTCACCCGGGCGGCGTTGTTCGCGATGGCGATGCTGGCGGCCTGGCTTCTCCTCATGGTGACGGGGCACTGATGGGCAGACTGAGGAGCCGGGATCTCGCGCGCATGGCGCTGCGCAGCCTGTTCCTGCAGGCCACGTTCAACTACGAGCGCCAGCAGGGGCTGGGCTGGGCATGGGCGCTGCAGCCGGCGCTGGAGCGCCTCTATCCCGATCCGGCCGAGTTTCGGGAACACCTGGCCGAGCACACCGCCTACTTCAACACCCAGCCCACGCTCGCCTCGCTCGCGCTCGGCGCCGTGGCCGCGCTCGAGGAGGGCCGCGCGGCCGGCGAGGGGCCGGACGCGGCGGCCGTGGCGCGCATCAAGAGCGTGCTCGGCTCCTCGCTCGCCGCACTCGGGGACCGGTTCTTCTGGTTCACGCTGCGGCCTTTCGCCGCCCTCCTCGGGGTGCTAGTAGCGCTGGGTGGCTCGTGGTTGGGGGCAGTCGCGCTCTGGGTGTGCTACAACCTGTTCCATCTCGGGGTCCGCTTCCTCGGGGTAGGCTGGGGATACAGGGCGGGGACCGCGGTGCTGGACCTGGCGCAGCGACGACGCTTCGAGCGCCTGACCGGCACCATCGCTCTGCTCGGCACGATGCTCACGGGCGTGACGACGGCCTGGCTGCTGGTGCCCGGCGGCGAGCCCCGCCCGCTGATGTTCCAGGTCGTGTTCGCGGCGGGGCTCGGACTGGGGCTGGTGGCCGCCGCGCGGCCGCGGCCCTCGCCGACCGAGTGGGCGCTGGGTGCGGGCGCGCTGTGTGTGGCGGCCACGTGGTTCCGGTAGGACGTGATGACCGTGTCGGGGTGGATCCGCCAGAGGAGTCGAGCGTGACCGAGGCCGAACTTCTGATCCGCAACCAGCTCGGGCTGCACGCCCGGGCCTGCGCGTTGTTCGTGAAGACCGCGGCCCGGTTTGCCTCGGAGATCACCGTGCGCCGCGACGACCTCGAGGTGAACGGCAAGAGCATCATGGGTGTCATGATGCTCGCAGCCGAGGAAGGCAGCACCATCCACGTGCGAGCCCAGGGCCCCGACGAGTGCGAGGCCTTGGCGGCCCTGCGCGAACTGGTGGACGGCAAGTTCGGGGGAGAGCCATGAAGTTCACCGGCATGGCGGCATCGCCCGGGGTGGGCGTGGCCCCGATTTATCTGCTGGAGCGCGAGGAGTTGGCGGTGCGCGACACCACGATCCCCGCGCGGTCGGTGGAGCGGGAGGTCGTACGCTTCCATGACGCCCTCGAGTCCTCGCGCGCCGATCTCGCCCGCATCCGCGACCGCATCGCCGGCGAACTGAGCGAAGCCGAAGCCGAGATCTACAGCACCCACCTGATGATCCTCGACGACCCCGACCTGGTGCGCGCGGTCGAGCGGGGCATCCGCGAACAGCGCCGCAACGCGGCCTGGGTGTTCCGCGCCCATATGGCGGGCGTGGCGGCGCACCTGGCGAGCGTGGAGTCGGAGCACCTGCGCGAGCGCCAGGCCGACGTGCTCGACGTGGAGCGGCGCGTGCTGCGCTACCTGCTCGGTGACGGCCACCGGGCGCTTTCCATCCCCGAACAGCCCTTCGTGCTGGTCGCGCACGACGTCGCGCCCAGCGAGGTCGCCCTGCTCGACCGCGATCGCGTCGTCGGCATGGTGACCGAGGTGGGCTCGCGCTCCTCGCACTGTGCGATCGTCGCGCGTGGCCGGGGCATCCCGGCGGTGGTCTCCTGCCGGGGCGTCCTGCAGCAAGCCGCGAACGGCATGGTGGGCGCGGTGGATGGTTTCCTGGGCACGGTGGAACTCGACCCCGACGCCGAGACAACGGCCTTCTTCGCCGCCCGGCGCAGGCGCATCGAGGACGAGGACCGCTCGCTGCTCCTGATCCAGGACCAGCCGACCGTCACCCGGGACGGGCGCGCCATCGACCTGGGCGCGAATCTCGAGTTACCGGGTGACGTCGAGCGCGCACTCAGCGTGGGGGCCGCCAGCGTCGGTCTGTTCCGCACCGAGTTCTTCTACATGGACCGGCCCGAACTGCCCTCGGAGGAGGAGCAGTACCAGGCCTACCGCCAGGTGGTGGAACGCATGAACCCGCGCCCGGTGCTGATCCGCACCATGGATGTCGGTGGAGACAAGGTGGCCTCTTACCTCGGTACCATCCGGGAGAACAATCCTTTCCTCGGCCGGCGCGGCATCCGCCTCTCGCTCGAGTTCCCCGAGGTGTTCCGGATCCAGTTGCGCGCCATCTACCGGGCTAGCGCCCACGGCCGGGTGCGCGTCATGTTCCCGATGATCTCGAAGCTCGAAGAGCTGCGCAGCGCCCAGGCGATGTGCCGGAAGGTGCGCGAGGAGCTGGGGCGCGAAGGAGTGCCGCACGATCCCGGGCTGGAGATCGGACTCATGATCGAGACCCCGAGCGCGGTCTGGATGGCGGACGTGCTGGCGCAGGAGGCGAGCTTCTTCTCGATCGGCACCAACGACCTGACCCAGTACACGCTGGCCATCGACCGCGACAACGAGCGGCTCGCACACCTGTACGAACCGCTCGATCCCGCGGTGCTGCGCAGCATCCGCCACACCGTGCAGGTCGGGCACGCGGCCGGCCGCTGGGTGGGCGTGTGCGGAGAGATGGCCGGGGATCCGCAGATCGCGCTGCTGCTCGTCGGGCTCGAGGTCGACGAGCTGTCCGTGGCCTGCTTCGACCTGCCGCGCGTCAAGTCGGCGATCCGCGGGGTCACGCTCGAGGGCGCCCGCCGGCTGGCCGAGGAGGCCCTGGCGCAGTCCACGGCGGACGCCGTGAAGGAGGTGCTGCGACGCCACTGCGACACGCTGCTGCCCCGCGGTCAGGGTCGCAGGGGGGGGGCGTCATGAGCGTGCTCGATCCGCCCTACGGCGAGCGGGACCGCGGCGGCATGGCCGCGCGCATCGGGGGCATCCCGGAGCAGATCGAACAGGCTCTCGAGCGGCTCGCGGCGCATCCCTGGCCCGCGCCGGAGCGCGCGCCCGCACGGCTGGTCGTGGGCGGCATGGGGGGATCGGCCATCGCCGCCGACCTGACGCGCGGACTCTACGAGGACCGTCTGCCCCGGCCGCTCGAAGTGGTGCGCACCTACCGCTGGCCGGGCTGGGTGGCGGGCGACGCCCTGGCGCTGCTCTCTTCGTACTCGGGCGACACCGAGGAGACGCTCGCACTCTACCGCGACGCCACGAGCCGTGGCGTGCCGCGGCTTGCGCTCACCACCGGCGGCGCCCTTGGCGCGCTGTGCGCGCGCGATGGCGTGTTCGCGCAGCCGTTGCCCCCGGGCTCACCGCCACGCGCGGCGCTGTTCGCCTCGTGGGTCCCGCTCACCGGGTTGCTGCATGCGCTGGGCTGGATCGAGGACCCCGTGGCCGGCTGGCGCGAGGCGGCGCAGTTGCTGCGCGAGCGCGACGGCCAGCTCGGGCCGGCCGCGCCCGAGGCGGTGAACCCCGCCAAGCAGCTGGCGCGCGCCCTGGAGGGGCGGCTGGTGTACGTCTACGCGGGCGCAGGCCCGCTCGAAGCGGTGGCGCTGCGCTGGCGGCAACAGCTCCACGAAAATGCTAAGGTGCTCGCTCATTCGGCGGTGGTGCCGGAGCTCGACCACAACGAGATCGTGGGTTGGGAGCGTCCCGGGACCCTGCATCGCGGCATCGTGGTGATCGCGCTGAACGACCTTGAGGACGCGCCGGAGATCCGCGCCCGGCTCGCGCTCACGGCCGAATACGCGCGCCGCCAGGGCGCTGCGGTGCACGAGTGGGAGGCGGCGCCAGGTCCGCGGCTGGCGCGGCTCGCCTCGCTGGTGCAGTTCGGCGACTACCTGAGTCTCTACCTTGCGCTGCTGGGCGGAGCCGATCCGACCTCGATCCCCAGCATCGACGAATTCAAGCGGCGCCTCTCGAACCGGGGGAGTTCTCGAGCGTGACGTCCGACATCATCGCCGTCATCCCGGTGGCTGGCGTGGGCACGCGCCTGCGGCCGCACACGCACACCCTGCCCAAGGTGCTGCTGCACGTGGCCGGCAAGCCCATCCTTGCCCACATCCTCGACGACCTGCCCGGGCTCGGCATCCGGCGCGCGGTCCTGATCGTGGGCTACATGGGCGACCTGGTGCGCGAATACGTGGGCACGCACTACCAGAACCTCGAGGTGGAATACGTCGAGCAGCCCGAGCCGATGGGCCTGGGCCACGCGGTCTTGCTGGCCGAGCCCTTCGCCGCCGACGGGCGCGTGCTCATCATTCTCGGCGACACCGTCTTCGAGGCCGACCTCGGGCCGGTGCTGGCCGGCGGCGTGAACAGCATCGGCGTGAAGGAAGTCCAGGACCCGCGCCGCTTCGGCATCGTGGAGCGGGATCCCGACGGCCGGGTGACGCGCCTGGTCGAGAAGCCCGAGCAGCCGACCTCGAACCTGGCCATCACCGGCATCTACTACTTCGACCGCGGCCGGCCGCTGTTCGACGCGCTGGCCGAACTCCAGCGACTCGGGCTGCGCACCAAGGGCGAGTTCCAGCTCACCGACGCCATGCAATTGCTGGTCTCGCGCGGCGAGCTCATCACCACCTTCCCGGTCGAGGGTTGGTACGACTGCGGGAAGACCGAGACCCTGCTGGAGACCAACCGCGTACTGCTCGGCAAGTGCATCGGCGCCACCGTGATCGCCGGCTCGCTCGTGCATCCGCCAATCAGTATCGCGGGTGACGCCATCATCGAGAACTGCATCCTCGGGCCGCACGTCTCGGTCGCAGCCGGGGCCCGGCTCAGGAACGCCGTGGTGCGCGATTCCATCATCAACGAGAACGCCACGGTCGAGGACATCATGCTCGAAAGCTCTGTCGTGGGCGTGAACGCCGTGGTCCGCGGCGGCTGCCGCCGCGTGAACGTCGGCGATTCGAGCGAAGTGGACTTCACCTAGACAATCCGCGCCGGGAGCCCGGTGGCCCAGGCCATTACGATCCACCCCTGACCCGATTCGCACTTCTGGAGAACGTTCTCATGGGCGCTCGTCACCTCTTCACTTCCGAGTCCGTCACCGAAGGTCACCCCGACAAGATCGCCGATCAGATCTCCGATTCGGTGCTCGATGCCCTGCTCATGCAGGACAAGATGAGCCGCGTGGCCTGCGAGGTCCTGGTCACTACCGGGCTCGCCTTCGTGGCGGGTGAGATCACCAGCCGCGGATACGTCGAGATCCCCTCGCTGGTGCGCCGGGTGATCGGCGAGATCGGCTACGACCACGCCGAGTTCGGCTTTGACAGTCACACCTGCGCGGTGATCACGGCCATCGACGCGCAGTCGCCCGACATCGCCCTGGGCGTGGACAAGGGCGGAGCCGGAGACCAGGGCCTGATGTTCGGCTTCGCCTGCCGCGAGACCCCGCAGTTGATGCCCCTGCCCATCATGCTCGCGCACGCCATCACCCGGCGGCTCGCGCAGGTGCGGCGCAGCGGCACCATCCCCTACCTGCGCCCCGACGGGAAGTCGCAGGTCACCATCGAGTACGAGGATGGCAAGCCGCTGCGGGTGGACACCGTGGTGGTCTCGAGCCAGCACGCGGACGGCATCAAGCACGCGGTGATCGAGCGCGACATCATCGAGAAGGTGGTGATGCCGGTGCTGCCCAAGCGGCTGCTCAAGCGCGACCGCAGACCGAAGTTCCACATCAACCCGACCGGCGTGTTCGTCAAGGGCGGCCCGATGGCCGACACCGGGCTCACCGGGCGCAAGATCATCGTGGACACCTACGGCGGCGTGGGCAGCCACGGTGGCGGCGCGCTCTCGGGCAAGGATCCCAGCAAGGTGGACCGCTCGGCCGCGTACGGCGCGCGCTACGTCGCCAAGAACCTGGTGGCGAGCGGCCTGTGCGACCGCGCCGAGGTGCAGATCGCCTACGCCATCGGCGTGGTCGAGCCGGTGAGCATCATGGTGGACACCCGGGGCACCGGGAAGGTGAGCGACCAGAAACTCACGAACCTGGTGTACAAGCACTTCGACCTGTCGCCGCTCGGGCTCATCCGGACGCTCAAGCTGCGCCGTCCCATCTACCGGTTGACCGCAGCCTACGGCCACTTTGGCCGCAGCGAGCCCACGTTCACCTGGGAGAAGACGGACAAGGCGCGGCTGCTGGCGCGCAGCGTCTAGACGTTCCATCGCGAGCTCGGGGCCGGCGCGGGATTCCGCGCCGGCCTCGCTGCGACGGCGTGCCCGGGGCGCCGCGGGTCGGTCGCGGGCCGTTTGATGCGCGGATCCGGCCTCGCGCGGAGGCGAAGTCCGATGGGTAGTCCTTCCATCTGCAGCGAAGCGAGGACCTGACTCGTGATCCATTCGTTCCTGCTGGCTACGGTCGCGGTCGTGCTGGCGGAGATGGGCGACAAGACCCAGTTGATGACGATCGCGCTGGCCGCGGATGAGGCGGTCAGGATCGGCGGCGTCGGATGGGCGGCGAAGGCCTGACAGATCGTGCCCGTCTGGATGGGGACCACTTGCGGGATGCTGATCGCGGAAGCCTTCGGCATCGTGGTGGGGATCGGACTCCACAAACACATTCCGGAAACGGCGATCAAGTGGATCGCGGCCCTGTGCTTCGCCGGATTCGGCCTGCTGGGTCTGCATGCGGCCCTGGACCTGCTCTTGCCGCACGATGTCACCCTGCATCACGTCGTCCTGGTCGCCGGGAGCCTGGTTGTCCCTGCCTCGATGTGGTTCATTGCCCGGCCGCCTGCTGAACGACGTTCGAGATCGTCGACTCCAGAGGCCGCGGATGCGATGGACGAGTCTCGGGAGTGATGGCTGCCTGACGAAGCCGGCGGCGGGGAAGCGCCAGCTTGGCCGTGGACCGCGCCGGCCCGGGCCGTGGTGCGGGCCCGCGTCCGGCCTGTCGACCCCCGGATGCAAGCCGTTCTGGGCGTGAATTGCCGCCCCTTTGGCCGCCGCGCCGCCTGTGGCATAGTAGCGCCGCTTCTGTCCTCGGAGCCCCGTTCCACGACCCCCTTTGGAGGGACCCATCCCATGCCCGCCCCGACTTCGCCGCGTCGCGCGTCGCGCCAGACGCTCCCGTGGCTCCTCACGCTAGCGCTCGCCGCCGCGCTCGCCAGTTCCGCGGCCGCCGCACCGATGTTCGGCGCACGGAAGACCGCGACCGCCAAGACACCCGCCCCGGGTCCCGTGAAGACCGGCCTCGAGAACCTCGAGAAGCAGGTCAAGGAGTTCACGCTCGCGAACGGCCTCAAGTTCATCGTGGTCGAGCGGCACAATGCGCCGGTCTTCTCGTTTCAGACCCTGGTGAATGCCGGCGGCGTGGACGAGCAGGTGGGCCAGACCGGCATCGCCCACATGATGGAGCACATGGCCTTCAAGGGCACCGCGGTGGTGGGCACGAAGGACTGGGCGAAGGAGAAGCCGCTGCTGGACGCCGAGGAGACGGCCTACCGGCCGCTGTTGAACGAGCGCCGCAAGGGTCTGAAGGCCGACACCACGCGGCTGGCCACGCTGCAGAAGGCGTTCGGCGAGGCGCAGGAGGCGGCGCGCGCGGTCGTCGAGGCGAACGAGTTCTCGCGCATCATCGAGGGAGCGGGCGCTCCGGACATGAATGCCGAGACCAGCGACGACGTCACCCGCTACTACTATTCGCTGCCCTCGAACCGGCTCGAGTTGTGGGCGCTGATGGAGGGTGGCCGCATGGCGAGCCCGGTGCTCCGGGAGTTCTACAAGGAGCGCGATGTCGTCTACGAGGAGCGCCGCATGGGGGTGGAGTCCTCGCCGATCGGGAGGCTCTTCATGGGCTTCCTCAACACCGCCTACGTGGCGCATCCCTACAAGACCGGAGTGATCGGCTTCCCGTCCGATCTGAAGAGCTTCAGCCGCACTCAGGGTGACGCGTTCTTCCGCGAGCACTACGTGGCGAAGAACATGGCCGTCGCGGTGGTGGGCGACGTCACCGTGCCGGAGCTGCAGGCGCTCGGCGCCAAGTACTTCGGCGGGATCTCCGACGCTCCGGCGCCGCCGCCAGTGGATACCCAGGAGCCCGAGCAGCAGGCCGAGCGCCGCGTCATCTTCGAGGATCCGGCGCAGCCCATGATCATGATCGGCTGGCACATCCCGGCCGGGGACGATCCGCGTTACGCCTCGTACGAGGCGCTCGCCAGCCTGCTGGGCGGCGGCGACTGGGCGCGGCTCAACAAGGCGCTGGTGAAGGAGCGCAAGATCGCCGTGCAACTGCAGGCCTTTGCCGGCCTGCCGGGCGAGAAGTACGCCAGCATGCTGGGCCTGCTGGTCGTGCCCGCGACCGGGCAGGATCCGCTCAAGGTCGAGCAGGCCGTCTACGACGTCATCGACAGCGTGCTGACCGTGAGCCCGTTCACCGCCGCCGAGCTCGACGGCTACAAGGTGCGCCTGCGGGCGCGGAACATCGCCCGGGCCGAGGGGAACTCGGGCCTGACGGATGCGCTCTCGAGGGCGCAGATCCTGCAGGGCGACTGGCGGGAGTTCTTCCGTGAGCAGGAGCGCGTGCAGGCGCTCCAGGTGGACGACCTGCAGGGCGCGATGAAGCGCTCGCTGATCAAGAGCAACCGCACCGTCGGACTCATCGTGAACCCGCCGAAAAAGGCCTCGAACGAGGGAGGGCGCTGACCATGACGACCGCACGCACGATGTTCCGCCTGGCCCTCCTGGGCCTGCTCGCGCTGGTCGCGGTGAGTCCCGCGCGAGCGCAGGACGATGCGAAGTTCGATCCGAAGAAGCTGACGACCCCGGCGCTGCGGCGCGTTCAGGTGCCGAAGCCGGAACGCTACGTGATGCCGAACGGCATCGTGATCTTCCTGCTCGAGAGCCACGAATTGCCGGTGGTGCGGGCGCGGGCGCTCTTCAAGTCCAGCCCGCTGTGGGTCCCCGACGAGAAGGTCGGACTCGGCGACCTGACCGGCGAAGTCGTCCGCAGTGGCGGCAGCGCCGCGCACGGCGGCGACTGGCTCGACGATCGGCTGGCAGCCATCGGAGCCTCGATCAACACCGGGGTTTCGAACGACCAGGCCAGCGGCGGCTTTCGCTGCCTGACCGACAATACCGGCGAGGTTCTTTCGCTGTTCGCCGAGATCCTGCGCGCGCCGGACTTCCCCGCGGACAAGATCGAACTGTCCAAGGTGGGCCTGCGGCAGGGCATCGCCAGCCGTAACGACGAGATGATCCCCATCCTCATCCGGGTCGCGACCGAAGCCGTCTATGGCAAGGACAACCCCTACGCGCGCAAGGCCGAGTACGCCACCGTCGAAGCCATCGCGCGGAAAGACTGCCAGCAGCTCCACGCGCGCGTCTTCCAGCCCAACCGGATGGTGCTGGCCGTCTACGGCGACTTCAAGTCCTCGGAGATGAAGAAGTTGCTGGCCGAGAAGTTCGGCGACTGGAAGAAGGGCGATGGCGCGGCAGTGCCGCCGCCGCCCGTGCCCGGCGTGGCGAAGGCGCGGCTCGTGTTCGCTCCGAAGGAGGATGTCACCCAGTCCGGCATCATCATCTCGCACCTGGGCTTCCGTGCCGACGACCCCGACTACGCGGACATGACCGTGTTCGAGATGGCGCTGGGCGGTGGTTTCCAGTCGCGGCTCGTGAACAAGATCCGCACCGAGCGCGGGCTGGCCTACGCGGCCGGCGCCGCGGCCGGCGCCGACTATGCGCGGCCCGGAGTGTTCATGGCCTATTCGCTCACCCGCACCGACTCGGCGCTCACCGCGCTCGACCTGCTCCGGCAGGAGACGACCAAGGTGACCGAGGCGCCGTTCACCGACGCCGAGCTCACGGTCGCGAAGGAGTCGGTCGTCAACGGACTCGTGTTCAGTTTCGCCGAGCCTTCGGCGATCCTGTTCCGCTCGGCGTTCTTCGAGCTGACCGGCTACCCGCTCGACTTCCTGGAGCGCTACCAGAAGGCGCTCGAGGGCGTGAACGCGGCCACCGTGCTCGAGGCGGGGAAGCGCAAGATCCATCCCGACCGGTTCGTGGCGATCGTGGTGGGGAAGGAGAAGGAGTTCGAGAAGCCGCTCGAGAGCATGGGCCTGGATGTCGAGCGCGCGGACATCAGCATCCCTCCGCCGGCTTCGAAGGTCGCGGTCGGCGAGGGCAGCCCCGAGGCGCTGGCGAAGGGCCAGGCTCTGCTCGCGAAGGCCGCCGGGCTGGCGGGTGGAAGGGCAGCCTGGGGCGCGATCAAGAGCATCAGCATGAACAGCGACGAGGTCATCACCATGCAGGGGCAGTCCATGGCGATGACCAGTGTGATGCACTGGCGGATGCCCGACCGCTACGTCGCCACGCGCAAGCTCGCCATGGGGGAGATCGCGCAGGGCTTTGACGGCACCAGCGGCTGGATGGCAGGCATGGGCCAGTTGCGGGACGAGCCCAAGGCGGGCGAGGAACTGAAGAAGCAGTATGAGCGCTCGCTGTTCCGGTTGTTCGCCGAGCCCGGTACGTACCAGGTGCAGGCGCTGGGCGAGCCCAAGACCGTGGACGGCGTGATCTGCAGCGTCGCACTCATCAAGAGCGAGACCACGCGGGACTGGCTGCTCTATTTCGCACCCGACGGCGCGCTCGCCCGCATGGAGTATATGGGGGAGGGCATGGGCAGCGGGCCGGCGAAGACCGCCACGGTCTACGGCGACTGGAAGCCGGTCGGCAACGTCCAGTACCCGCACAGCGAGAAGACGCTCGTGGACGAAAAGCCCGCGATGGAGGCCAAGGTCACGAGCCTGACGCTGAACCCCACGCTGGCGGACGATCTGTTCAAGAAGCCGGCGGCGAAGTAGAGGAATGACACAGGGCCCGGGAGGCCCGGATCGAGGATCGGATCGAGGAGGCCAGTCCTGCATGGGCTGGCCTCTCCGATTGATGCGCCCGGGGACGCGCCGGGCCAGGTGACCCAGTGCCTGCGAACGGGGCGGGACAGTGGGCGGGATGAGTGGAAGAAATGAGGCTGACCAAATGAGGCTTGACCGCTCTGGCGCGGAAGCCTACGCTCAGGGCCGTTGCTTTGACTGGCAGTCTGGATCGGGAACCTCATGGCCGAATCCCCCTTGCTCCGAACCGAGACTACCCCCCGGCTCTGCGCTGATGGCCCCTTGCCGTCAGCGCGGAGTCGTTTTGCTTCTTCCGGGGTCACGCTGAGTGAACCAGCGGCGCCGGATTCGCACGGAGGCGAAACTCCGAAGGAGCCTGCGATGAAGCAGCCTCGCCGTTGGGCGATGACGCTGGCCGCCCTGCTGATGGCCGTGAGCCTGGCGTATGCGCCATGCGAGGGAAGCACGAGGCCGATACCGCGACTCGTGCCGGGGGATCCGCAGCCGACGCAGGAGATGGGGGAGCCGGACATACCACCTAATACAGGACCTCTGGTTTGCTGCCGGGTATGGTTCTCATCCGTACTGCTCGCCAAGGGAATTCGAGTTGGCGTGGTCATTGTGCCCGTTGCCCCGAAGTGCGCCGCGGGGAGCGACCTCGCCCGATGCACACTTCGCCCGGCGGCAAGACCATGATTACCGTCCTTGCTCGCGCTGAGTCCCTGATGGGGCTCCTTCAGGATAAGTCCTCAGGCCAGTCCCCCGAGCCTCTTATCGAAGCTGCCATCCAACTCTGTGAAGACCTGATTTCGGCGGGCGAGTCTCTTGTAGCTCTATCCGTCATGACGGAACTCGAATCCCTGAGTGAATTCTTCACACCCGAGACCGTGGTCAAGACGAGGACGGCCAAGGTCGCCGCCCTGAACTCGGCGGGGCGCTATGCGGAGGCTCTCGAGCTGGCGGAGACCACCGAATCGAATGGTGCCACGGTCCTGCAGAGACTGCCAGATATGGCTCATCGGCTCCAAATCCTGGAGGGGACGAGTCTCTGGCTGCTCAACCGGCCCGAGGAAGCGATTCGCCGATTGATCAAGGTGAGGAAACGTCTTCTCACCCAGCCGGACTCCCAACTGCTCGCCGATTGCTCTAACCAACTATCCGCCGCTCACTCGATCCTGGGCGACTTCAGGACAGCACGGCACTTCGTGCTCGATGGCCTTGTCTCCGCCAGGCGGTCCGGAAACAAGGCGATCGAAGGAATGGCGTTGGCGAACTACGGTTTCGTGGAACGCATGTTCTGCAGATGGGCTGAGTCCACAGAGGCAATCGAGGAAACGCTGAGGATTTATGAGGCCTCGGCGAACAGGAAGCAGCTGAACTACGCGCATCGTGGACTCGCAATCCTCTATTGGAGGCGGGGTCGTCTCGAGAACGCCTTGCAGCTCAGCGACACGTGCATCGCCAGCGGACGGGACTCGGTGGACCCCACGGCGCTGTCATTCTCGAGGCTGATAAAGGCGGCGATTCTGATTCATCAGGGACGATTCGCCACAGTGTTGGAGTTGTGCGAATCCATTCCCGGATGGAATGTGCCGAACAGGGAATCGCGGGCCGCGATTGGGGCTAGGCAGTACCTGGGTGACGCGAAGCTGGAGCAAGGCGATGCAGTCGGCGCTCTGGTCCACTACGAAGAGGCCTACCCGATGGCGCTGGCAGTGTCTCCCAGAAGCGACCTAGTCGCCGAGCTCCGTCGTCGCCTTGCCGAGTGCCACTACCTCCTCGGCCGCCAAGACGAAGCCTACGCCGAGGCGAAGGCCGCGATGGAGCACTGTCGTGCAGCGGGCGATCGCTACGAGGAGGCCGCCACGCACCGCATCCTCGCCTTGAGCGCGGGCGCCATCGGGAAACCGGACGAGGCGAAGAAGTGGTTTGACCAGGGCTTCGCCTTCTACGAGGACATCGAGACGCCCTACGAGTGGGGTAAGCTCTGGATGGCCTATGGAGACTGGTTGCTGGGCCCGCACTCGGGAGCTTACGCCGATCGCAAGGGCGCGCTCGAGGCTTACTACGCCGCGAGGAATCATTTCGAAGGGATGGGTGCCGAGGCGAAGTTGGCCGAGGCGCGGGTACGGATCGAGAAGCTCGTCCAGCCGCAGAGCGAAGGCCCCTGCGAGCGGGTCGCCGATGCGGACCTGGCCGGCGCGCGCCATACGCCGCGCCGCCCACGTCTCTCGACGGAGCTGGAGCGGCGCTCGGCCTGGGCGTTCGAGACCTTCAAGATCGTCACGCGCAACAAGGCCATGCTGGCCCTGCTCGACGACGTCGGCAAGCTGGCGGTGAGCCAGACGCCGATGCTCGTCCTGGGCGAGTCGGGGACAGGCAAGGAGTTGATCGCGCGGGGGATCCACGCCCTCTCCCTGCGCAAGGGCACGTTCATGGCGATCAACGCGGGCTCCTTGCCGCGCGAGATCATCGAGAGCGAGCTGTTCGGCCACGTGGCGGGCTCCTTCACCGGCGCGAGCCGCGACAAGCCGGGCATGTTCGAGGTCTGCGACCAGGGCACCGCGTTCCTCGATGAGATCGCCGAGATGCCGGTCGAGCTCCAGTCGCGGCTGCTGCGCTTCCTCGAGACCGGCGAGTTGCGGCGCGTGGGTGCGAACGCCCATATCGCAGTGGACACGCGGATCATCGCGGCGACGAATCGCGAGCGCGGCGCGCTCGAGCGCGGCGAAGGTTTCCGCCTCGACCTCTATTACCGGCTGGCCCACGCCGTCATCGTCCTGCCGCCGCTGCGTCAGCGGGGGCAGGACATCGAGTTGCTGGTCGAGCACTTCCTCCAGGAGGCCTGCACGGCGGCGAACCGGCAGGTGCGCCTATCGCCCACGGCCATCCACCGCCTGGCCGGCTACTCGTGGCCGGGCAACATCCGGCAGCTGCGCTCCGTCATCAAGCGCGTGGTCCTGCTGGGCGCCGAGGGACACGACGTGACCCCGGAGAAACTCGAGCTCGAGAACGCCGAGGTCCCGACCACGCTCCTCGAGGAGCTGGAGCAGTCCGAGCGCCGCCGCGTCGGGGAGGCGCTTTCCCAGGCCCGCGGGTCGAAGACCGAGGCGGCGAAGATCCTTGGCGTGCCGCGCACGACGCTCGTCAACCGGGTGAAGCGCTACGGGCTGACGTAGGCGCTCACGAGCGCTGGAGGGCGGACCGGCAGCGGATCGCGAGGGCAATTGCCCGACTGTTGCCGCGACCGGCTCTCGAAGGTGCTTGCCTCCATGTTCACGGCGGGGGCCTTTGGGCGCCGGCGTCCGTTTGCGGGCACCCAGCCGGCGGTCAGGCTATAATCACGGGACGGTTGACTCATCCAGCGCAGTTGTCCGCTCTCGTGGGCCGCACCATGCACAAGGTTGGAATCTTCCTCTTCCTCTGCGCGGGGTTGCTCGATCTCGCGCCACTGCTGCCGCGCCCACTGCTGCGGCCTGGCCGACCGATCCCCCTGTGAACGTCCCGCTGTGCACCGCCCGCGGCCCTCGGACCTTCCCCGCCATCATCCATGGGACGGGTCTACGTGGCAGCACCAACCACAATACCTACGCTCAGCGAATCCCGGCTGTTGGCGCGGTCGTGTGGAAGAGGAATCGATGATGATCAAGAGGGCGAACGCGAAGCGATCGAGCAGGTTTGCCTGCCTGGCCCTGGCAGTCGTTCTGGCCACGATGGTCCACGCGGCGGTGGTCCGGGCCGCGGAGCAGCAGATTCCCACCGATGCCCGGGGACTGCCTCAGTGGACGATCAAGGAGTGGACGGATTTCCCCATCACCGTCGAGCTCGGCAGCCGCGATGAACTGGAGGCCCTGTTGCGAGCGGTGCCGATCGCCTCGTTCGATCGCGATCAGGTGCGCGTGATCCGGGACGGTCCCCTGTCGAGCCGGCTACTCTTCAGGCCCCGCGTCACGGAGGCCGAGGAGGCCGCTCTGCTGGAGCACGGCTATCGGACGGCGCGCCTGCCGGACCTTGATCGTCAGGGCCGCGAGGCCGCCGAACGCACCTGGGCCGGGCAGTCTGCCACGGGGAATGAGGCCCTCGCCCGGGGAGACAAGGCGGTCTGGCATACCTACGCCGAGATCGTCACGATCCTGGCCCAGATCGGGACGGATCACCCGATGCTTGCCCGCACCTTCACCTGGGGTGCCACGGTGCAGGGCCGCGAGCTGCGGGGCCTGGTCATCTCGGCGGACGTCAGCAACACTACTGCCGAGCCGGAGGTGCGCCTTTCCAGCACCATCCACGGCAATGAGCCGGTGGGTGCGGAGATGCTGCTCTATCTGGCCGATTATCTGACCGACCACTACGGCCAGGTCGGTTACGAGGACGTGACCTACCTGGTGGATCACTACGAGATCCACCTGCTGCCCATGTACAACCCCGACGGCAATGTCGCCGACTCGCGCTACAACGCCAACGGCGTGGACCTGAACCGCAATTTCCTGGAACCGGCGGGCACGCAGCCGGTCCTCCAGCTCGAGAATGCGCACTTCGAAGCCCACGCTCGCGCGCACCACTTCGTCGTCAGCATTAACGGGCACGGCGGCGCCACGGTCGCGAACTATCCCTGGGACCACACCTACACGCGGGCGCCGGACGACGCTGCCGTCCAGAAACTGAGCCTGGAGTACTCGACCTACAACCTGCCGATGTACAACGGCGACTTTCCCCAGGGCATCACCAACGGCGCGGACTGGTACGTGATCACCGGGAGCCTGCAGGACTGGTCCTACGACCAGACCGACTGCATCGACGTGACCGTCGAGCTCCAAGACACCAGCTGGCCCCCGGCGTCCCAACTGGACGGCCTGTGGAACGACAACCGCGAGAGCTTGATGCACTACGTCAAGGCGGCGCGCTACGGGATCAACGGCGTGGTGACCAGCGCTGCCACGGGCCTGCCCCTGGCCGCCATCGTCGCCGTGGCCGGCAACGCCAAGCCGGTGCATACGGATCCGGCCCACGGCGACTACTACAAGCTGCTGAACACCGGCACCTATGAGCTGACCTTCGCGGCAACGGGCTGTGTATCGCAGACCGTCTCTGGCGTCGCGACGACCTGGGGCACGCCGACGGTCCTGAACGTGGCGTTGCTGCCGGACGCGCCGACGGGCGTGCCCGGTGCCGCCCCGCTCGCGTTCACGCTCGACCCCGTACGCCCGAATCCTGCACGCGGCGGCGCGCTGACGGTGCGCTTCACACTGCCGACGACCGCGCCCGCGCGGCTGGAGCTGCTGGACGTGAGCGGACGCCGCATCACTTCGCAGGACGTCGGCGCCGGTCAGCACACGCTCGACCTCGGTCGGGGCCGGCAACTCGCTCCGGGGCTCTACCTGGTGCGCCTCACGCAGGGCGCGAACACGCGCACGACGCGAGTGGCGGTGCTCCAGTAGCGCCAGGGGCGCGGTGAAGCCCGCGGTTCTGGTCCCGACTTCACGCCATCTGCATCCTGTGCTTCCCCATCGCGAGGGGCCCGTCGTTCGAGCCCGTGATTCATCTTGCTCCGTTGGTCCCCGCGAGCGCATCTTAAGAACCGAATGTCAGCCCTCGACCGGCGCCCCGCCTGCCGCCGCACAACAGGACAGTGCCCACAAGGAGTGAAGCCATGCCGGATCTCTCGCTGTTCGCGCCCATCACGCTCGGCCCGCTGGACCTGCGGAATCGAATGGTCATGGCCCCCATGACGCGCAGCCGCGCGCTCGAGGCCAGCACCCCCAACGACCTGATGGCCGAGTACTACGGTCAGCGTGCGGGTGCGGGGCTCATCATCACCGAGGGTGTCTCGCCCGCGCCCAACGGGACCGGTTACCCGCGCATCCCCGGTCTCTGGTCGGCGCTGCAGGTCGAGGGCTGGAAGAAGGTCACGCAGGCGGTGCATGCGAAGGGCGGACACATCTTCGCGCAGCTCATGCACACCGGGCGCGTGGGCCATCCGCTCAACCTGCCGGCGGGCGCCGAAGTGGTGGCACCCAGCGCGGTGGCGCTCGAGGGCGAGATGTACACCGATGCGCAGGGCATGCAGCCACACCCCGTGCCGCGGGAGATGAGCGAGGCCGATGTGCGCCAGGCGATCGACGAGTTCGTCCTGGCTTCGCGCAACGCGATCGCGCCGGCTTCGACGGGGTCGAGTTGCACGGCGCCAACGGCTACCTGATCGAGCAATTCCTCAGCCCGCACACCAACCAGCGCACCGACGTCTGGGGCGGCTCGGTGGAGAAGCGGCTCGGCTTCGTGCTGGAGGTAGCGCAGGCGGTGTCCACGGCCATCGGCGGTGCACGGGTCGGGATCCGGCTCTCGCCGTACGGGGCGAACGCCGGCATGAAGCCCTATCCCGAGATCGATGAGACCTACACCACGCTTGGCCCGAGGCTCGCGTCCACCGGGATCCAGTACGTCCACGTCGTGGATCACTCGGCGAGGGGGGCCCCCGAGGTCCCGGCTGCTCTGAAGCGCGCGCTGCGCCAGGCCTGGCCGCGCACTTTCATCCTCGCCGGCGGTTTTGACCGGGCCAGCGCCGAGGCGGCGCTGAACGAGGGTCGGTGCGACCTGGTGGCCTTCGGCCGGCCCTTCCTCGCCAACCCCGATCTCGTCACGCGGCTCGAGCGCGGGCTAGCGCTCAACGCCCCCGACTTCGCGACGTTCTACACGCCGGGGCCGAAGGGCTACACGGACTACCCGGTGGCGACCTGATAGCGCTATGGCGGGCAGCGTCCTCTGGTTGCCACGCGGGCGGCTCATGGACCAGATGAGACGCGTGGTCCAACGCCGCCACCTGCAAGGCACAAGCGGCTCGCCTCAGAGCATCGGGGTGGGCCGCTTCCGCTTGCGGCGGACCTGGCCGGACTCGCTTCGGACCTGTCGCCGCCTGTATCCCGGGCTCCCGATTCGCCCCCCGCCGCAAGAAACCCGCCTTCCGTTCGGTCTGTTATGGTTGAGTCCGCATCCAAACCGAACCACCCCAACCTGAGGGAGCCCATGGACTTCACTCTGCCCGAGCACGTGCAAGCCCTCCGCGAGGAGGTGCGGCGCTTCGCCGAGAACGAGATCCGTCCGCACGTGATGGAGTGGGACGAAGCCAAGACCTTTCCCGCGGAGGTCATGAGGCAACTCGGCGAGATGGGGATGATGGGTGTGATCTTCCCCGAGGAGTACGGCGGCGCGGGGATGGGCTACCTCGAGTATGCGGTGGTGGTGGAGGAGTTGAGCCGCGTGGACGGCAGCGTGGGCCTGGGCATCGCGGCGCACAACAGCCTCTGCTCGAACCACATCTTCGCCATGGGCAGCGAGACGCAGAAGCGCAAGTACCTCGTGCCGCTCGCAAGCGGCAAGATGATTGGCGCCTGGGCGCTCACCGAGCCCGAGGCCGGCAGCGACGCGGGGGCGCTGCGCACCGTGGCGAAGCGGGACGGCGACGGCTGGATCATCAGCGGCACGAAGAACTTCATCACGCACGCCACGGTGGGCGGGATCGCGGTGGTGATGGCGCGCACGCGCCCCGGGCATGGCACCGATGGCATCAGCGCCTTCATCGTCGAGCAGGGCATGAAAGGCCTGCACGCCGGCAAGCAGGAGAACAAGCTGGGCATGCGCGCCAGCGACACTTCGGAGTTGATCCTCGAGGACGTGCGCGTGCCCGCGGAGAACCTGCTGGGCGAAGAGGGCGTGGGCTTCAAGCAGGCCATGAAGACGCTCGACGGTGGCCGCATCAGCATCGCGGCACTGGGTCTCGGGATGGCGCAGGGCGCTTTCGAAGAGAGTGTGCGCTACGCGAAGAAGCGCCAGACCTTCGGCAAGCCGATCGCCGAGCACCAGGGCATCCAGTTCAAGCTGGCGGACATGCAGGTGCAGATCGAGGCGGCGCGCCTGCTGGTCTACCAGGCGGCGAGCCTGCGCGATCAGGGGCTGCCGTACGCCAAGGCCGCCAGCATGGCCAAGCTCCACAGCTCGGAGACCGCCTGCCGGGTGGCCGACGAGGCGATCCAGATCCACGGCGGCTACGGCTTCATCAAGGACTACCCGGTTGAGAAGTACTATCGTGACGTGAAGCTCTGCACCATCGGCGAGGGCACCAGCGAAGTGCAGCGCATGGTCATCGCGCGTCACCTGATGCGGGAGTATTAGGGTGACGACCCCCGGAGGTCGCCCGTGACGCTCATCAGGAGTCACCTGAAGCCCTCGTCTGAGGAGTACCGGGCGAACCACGCGCATAACCTGGCACTCTGCGAGGACCTCGAGCGCAGGAAGGACCTGCTGCGCCAGGGCGGGGGCGAGAAGGCTAGCGCCCGCCACGCGAGCCAGGGCAAGATGTTCGTGCGCGACCGCATCGCCGCACTGTGCGACAAGGCCACGCCTTTCCTGGAGATCGGCCTGTTCGCCGCGCACGAGGTCTACGGAGGTCCGGTCCCAGCGGCGGGCCTGGTGGCGGGCGTCGGCATGGTGCACGGGCGACCGTGCATGATCATCGCCAACGACGCGACGGTGAAGGGCGGCACCTACTACCCGCTCACGGTGAAGAAGCATCTGCGCGCGCAGGAGATCGCGCTCGAGAACCGCCTGCCCTGTCTCTACCTGGTGGACAGCGGCGGCGCGTTCCTGCCCATGCAGGCGGAGGTCTTCCCCGACCGCGAGCACTTCGGGCGGATCTTCTACAACCAGGCGATGCTCTCGGCGGCGGGCGTCCCACAACTCTCGGCGGTGATGGGCAGCTGTACGGCGGGGGGCGCGTACGTCCCGGCGATGAGCGACCAGTCCATCATCGTGCAGGGGACGGGTACGATCTTCCTCGCGGGGCCGCCGCTGGTGAAGGCCGCCACCGGCGAGGACGTCAGCGCCGAGGAGCTGGGCGGCGCGCGCGTCCACACCGAGATCTCCGGCGTGGCCGACCATTTCGCCGAGAACGACGAGCAGGCGATCGAGATCCTGCGCGAGCTGGTCTCGCATCTCGGCGCGTACGAGCAGGCCCGCGTGGCGTTGCGCAGCCCCGAGCCGCCGGCCTACGACCCCGACGAGATCCTCGGTGTGTGGCCGCGCGACCTGCGCCGCCAGAGCGACGTGCGCGAAGTCATCGCCCGCGTCGTGGACGGCAGCCGGTTCTTCGAGTTCAAGGCGCGCTACGGGACCACGCTGGTCGCCGGCTTCGCCCACCTCGAGGGGATGCCCTGCGGCATCCTCGCCAACCACGGCGTGCTGTTCAGCGAGAGCGCGCTCAAGGCCACGCACTTCATCGAGCTGTGCACCACGCAGAAGATCCCGCTGCTGTTCCTGCAGAACATCACCGGCTACATGGTGGGCGCCCAGTACGAGCGCGGTGGCATCGCCAAGGATGGGGCGAAGATGGTGCACGCCGTGGCGACCGCGCGTGTCCCGAAGGTAACGCTGATGATGGGCGGCAGCTTCGGGGCGGGCAACTACGGGATGTGCGGCCGCGCCTACTCGCCGCGCTTCCTGTGGACCTGGCCCACCGCGCGCATCTCGGTCATGGGCGGCGAGCAGGCCGCGCAGGTCCTGGTTACCGTCAAGCGCGACCAGTTGGCCCGCGAGCAGAAGGTGCTCTCCTCGGCGGAAGCCGAGGCCATCGCCCAGCCCATTCGCGAGAAGTACGAACGCGAGGGGCATCCGCTCTACGCATCGGCCCGTCTCTGGGACGACGGAGTGATCGACCTGCGGGGCACGCGCGCCGTCCTGGCGGCGAGTTTCGCCACGGCCCTTTCGGCCCCCATCGAGGACACCCGCACGGGTGTCTTCCGCTTCTGAGGCGCTGCCATGACCCGGGATCTCATTCGCATCGCCAACGCCGGAGGCTACTGGGGTGACGACCCGCATGCGCTGCGGCGGCAGATCGAAGGACCGCTGCCGCTCGACTATGTCTCGATCGACTACCTGGCCGAGGTCACCATGAGCATCCTGCAGAAGCAGCGGCTCAAGGACCCGGGTGCCGGGTACGCGCGGGACTTCATCACCCAGATCGAGCCGCTGCTCGAGCGGATCCTCGAGCGCCGCATCCGCATCATCACCAACGCTGGTGGCGTGAACCCGCTGGCCTGCGCCGAGGCGCTGGCCGCGGTAGCGCGGGCGAAGGGGCTCACGCTGCGGCTGGCCGTCGTCACCGGCGACGACATCGCGCCGCGCCTGGGCGAGTTGCGCGTGGGCGGCGTGGACCTGCGCAACCTCGAGACGGGGGAGTCTTTCGCGCCCTTCGCGGAGAAGGCCCTCTGCGCCAACGCCTACTTCGGTGCGCGGCCCGTGGTGGAGACGCTCCAGGGCGATCCCGACATCGTCATCTGCGGGCGCGTGACGGACACCGGCATCACGCTGGCGCCCATGATGCACGCCTTCGGCTGGGCCGCGACCGACTACGACCGCCTGGCGCACGGCATCGTGGCCGGACACATCATCGAGTGCGGCGCCCAGGCCACGGGCGGGAACTTCACCGACTGGAAGAAGGTCCCGTCCTTCGTGGACGTGGGGTTCCCGATCGTGGAGTGCTCCCCCGACGGTTCCTTTGTCGTGACGAAGCAGCCGGGCAGCGGCGGGCTCGTCACCGCGCAGACCGTGCGCGAGCAACTGCTCTACGAGATGGGCGACCCGCAGGCCTACCTCACGCCCGACGTGATCGCCGACTTCTCGAGCATCCAGCTCGAGGCGGTGGGCCCGGACCGCGTGCGGGTCGCGGGGGTGAAGGGCCACCCGCCCACCGACCTGCTCAAGGTCAGCGTCGCCTACGCGGACGGGCACAAGGCCAGCGGCTCGCTCATCATCTCGGGCCCCGATGCGCGCGAGAAGGCCGGGGTCTTCGCGCGGGTCTTCTGGGAACGCTGTGCCAGCGAGTTGCGCAAGGCCGGCCTGCCCGCGCTCGACGACACCTCCACCGAATTCATCGGCGACGACTCGACCCATCACGGCCTCACGCCGGCGCACCTTGCGAGCGAGGTCCTGCTGCGCCTCTCGGCGCGCTGCGCCGACCGCAAGGTGCTCGACGTCTATCGGAAGTTGCTGCCCTCGATGATCCTCTCCGGGCCCGCGGGCGTGGCGGTAACGGGCGGCGCGCCGGTCATCTCGGAGGTCGTCAGCTACTGGCCCGCGTTGATGCCGCAGGAGCACGCCCTGCCCGTGGTGACCCTCCTTGAAGAGCGCGGCACGGGGCGTCTCGAGCAGATCTCGCAGACCGGGCCGCTGGCCTGGCCGGTCACGAAGGGTGGCGGTGGGAGCGGCGCGCCGGTCGGCGATGTGTACGTGACCCGTGCCGCGGCGGGTGTCGCCACGATCCGCGTGCCGCTGATGCGCATCGCCCACGCGCGCAGTGGGGACAAGGGCGACACCGCCAACATCGGTCTCATCGGCCGCTCGCCGGAGTGCTACGCCTGGCTGCGCGAGCACATCACGTCCGAACTCGTGAAGACCTGGTTCGCGACCGTCTGCCACGGGCAGGTGGTGTGCTACGCGGTGCCCAACCTCTGGGCCCTGAACTTCCTGCTCGAGGGCTCGCTCGGGGGCGGCGGCACGCGCAGCCTGTTCATCGACGCGCAGGGCAAGACGCTCTCGCAGGCGCTGCTGCGCTGCGAGGTGGAGGTTCCCGAAGCCCTGCTCGGCACCATCCACCCGGAGAACGCGCCCTGCCCCGGCGAACTCATCGCCGAAGGGGGCCGCGCGTGATCGCGATCCCCGGCTTCCCGGTCGAGCGTGTGCACCAGCCGGGCCACTACGTCCGGCTCGAAACGCTGCCGCACGGCGTCATGCGGCTGGTGCTCGCGCGCCCCGAGGTGCGCAACGCCTTCGACGCAGTGATGATCTCCGAGATCTCCGCTGCGCTGGGTGTGCTGGCGCAGGTCCCGCAGGGCGCGGAACTGCGCGTGCTGCTGCTGCAGGGCGAGGGCGGGACCTTCTGCGCGGGTGGCGACCTTGCCTACATGCAGGCGCAGGCCGCGGCGACGTTGGAAGAGAATCTCGATGATGCGCGGGCGCTGGGCCGGATGTTCCACCGCCTCGCCTCGCTCCCCGTCCCGGTGCTGTGTCACGTGCAGGGCGCCGCGGTCGGCGGCGGCCTGGGGCTCGCGGCCTGCTCGGATTACGTGCTCGCCGACGCCGCGGCGGTCTTCGCCACCTCCGAGGTCCGGCTGGGCCTCGTGCCGGGTCTCATCAGCCCCTACGTCATCCGCCGCCTGGGCGTGGCCCACACCGCGCCGCTGCTGCTCACCGGTCAGCGCGTGAACGCCGTCGAGGCGCTGCGCATCGGCCTGGTGCAGCGCGTGCTCGGGCCCTCGGAAGCCGCGGGCGAGGCGCTGGCCGAACTGCTCGGCCAGTTCCTCGCGGCCGGTCCCGAGGCTGCGCGCCGCACCAAGGCGCTGCTGCTCGAGGTCTCGCCGCTGCCCGACGCCGATCTCCTCGAGTTCACGGTGCGCGCCATCGCCGAGGCCCGGGCCTCCGCAGAAGGGCAGGAGGGACTGCGCGCTTTCTTCGCGAAGGTCCCTGCGCGCTGGGTCCCGTGAGCCGACGGCTCGTCATCGCCAACCGGGGCGAGATCGCGCGCCGCATCCTGCGAGCGGCCCGCTCGCGCGGCTACGTGGTCGCGGTCGTCTCCACGCCGGACGATGCCGAAAGCCTGGTGCGCCGCGAGGCGGACGCGGTCCTCGAGGTGTCGAGCTTCCTAGCCCTGCGCGAGATCGTGGACACCGCGGTCGGCTGGCAGGCGCAACTGCTGCACCCGGGCTACGGCTTTCTCGCCGAGAACGCCGACTTCGCCCGGGCCGTGGAGGACGCCGGCATCGGCTTCGTCGGGCCCACGGCCGAGAACATGCGGGCGCTGGGCGGCAAGGAATCCGCCAAGGCCATCGCCCGCCGCTGCGGCGTGCCCACGCTCGCGGCACTGCTCTCGCACGAACTCGCCAGCCTGCCGCGGGAGCGCTGGGGCGCGGAGCTGGCGGCTCGCGGGATCGTCGCGCCCTTCCTGGTGAAGGCCAGCGGTGGCGGTGGCGGCCGCGGCATGCGCGTGGTCGAGACGCTGGAGGCCCTGCCCGGCGCCATCGAGCGGGCCTCGCAGGAGGCGCTCGCGGGTTTCGGCGACGGTACGGTCTTCGTCGAGCGTTACCTGCGCGCACCGCGTCACATCGAGGCGCAGGTCTTCGGTGACGGCCAGGGCGGCGGCGTGTTCCTGGGCGAGCGCGAATGCTCGCTGCAGCGGCGGCATCAGAAGGTGCTCGAGGAGTCACCCAGCCCGGTCGTGGACGAGGCGCTGCGCGAGGCGCTGGGTCGCGCAGCACTGGCCCTGGTGCGCGAGACGCGCTACCGCAGCGCCGGCACGGTGGAGTTCCTGCTGGACGAACAGCGCGAGTTCCACTTCCTGGAGATGAACACGCGCCTGCAGGTGGAGCATCCGGTCACCGAGCTGGTCCTCGGCGTGGACCTCGTGCAGGCGCAACTCGAGCTGGCCGAAGGCCAATTCCCCGGCGCCCTCGGCGATCCGACGCGCTTCTCGGTCCCGCGGCCGCGCGGCGTGGCGCTCGAGGCGCGCATCCTGGCCGAGGACCCACGCAACGGCTTCCTGCCCACGCCGGGGCCGCTGGTGGTCTATCGCGAGCCTGCGGGCGAGGGCGTCCGCGTGGACTCCGGCGTCTGCGAAGGTGGCCGCATCCTCGACCGCTTCGATTCCATGATCGCCAAGCTCATCGTCTGGGGCGAGGACCGCGCGCAGGCCGTGAGCCGGCTCTCGGCGGCGCTGGAGGACTTCAACATCCTGGGCTGCACCACCAACCTGCCCTTCCTGCAGGCGGTCAGCCGGCATCCCGACTACCTCGCGGGCGCGGAGTCCACCGCCTGGATGGGCGCGAACCTCGAGGCGCTGAACGCGCCGCTCATGCCCGCGGCGTGCCTGGAGTTCTTCGAGTCGAAAGCCTTCCGTGAATCGCTCTCGGGCGCGTTCCGCGGCGTGGGAGATCCGCTGCCCGGGCCCGCCTCGCGCTTCGCCGCCCTGTCCCACGCGGAGTTGCGCACCGGCAGTCGCCAGGAGAAGGCGGCGTTCCGCTTCGCGCGCGGGGAGACGTTGAATGCTTTCACGTCGAGCGGTCCGGCCCTGCGCCAGATGCTCGAGCGCTCGAGCGACGGCGCCACGCGCCACGAGTGCGGCCCCGGCTTCCTGCGGGCCCGCGCTGCGCTCCAGGAGCCCGGTCTGGCTCTGCGCCTGTGGGCCTGCCGTTTGAGCGGGTCGCGGATGGCGCTCGCGGTCTTTGGCGAGACCCTGACGCTCGAGGACCCGCTTGCCACCCTGACCTCGCCGCACCGCGCGGCGACGGAGCGCTCCAGCGGGACCGTCCGCGCGCCCATGGGGGGCTCGGTCGTCGAGGTGCGGGTGGCCGAGGGCGACGCGGTCGAGGAGGGCCAGGTCCTCTTCGTCGTCGAATCCATGAAGATGCAGTTCGAGGTCGCGGCCCCGCTGTCGGGCCGCGTCATCTCGGTCCTGGTCGAGCGCGGCCAGACCCTCCCCGGGCCCGAGCCCATGGCGGTGCTGGAGGAGATCGCGAGGGAGTGAGAGGATGAGTCTCCACCTCTGGAGACCGTCCGCTGCGCTACCGACTGCTGTTCTTCGCGCTCGTCATCCTTCCGCTCCTCGTCACGCTCGGGGCCGCGCCAGGCTCTGCCGCCCCGCCGCGGGTGCGCAGCGCCGCCGACTCGCTCGCCACGGCGCGCACGCTCACGCGCTGGGGGTGGGACGCGGTGGCCGACCCCGGGATCGAGTCGCGGCAGCGCGCGATCCGCGACCTGAAGGAGGCCATCCGTCTCGATCCGCGCAATCCCGAGCCCTGGCTCGCACTGGGGCGGGCCTACGAGTTGGGTGACTACGGCGATCTCGCGCGTGACTGCTACCGCACGTCCATCGCGCTCGCGCCGCGCCAGCCGGACGGCTACATGGAAATGGGGATGGCGTGGAAGCGTGAGTTTCTGCGCACGCTGCACCGTGCGTCGCTCGACCACGCGATCGCGGCGTTCGATACGGCGGCGCTGCTGCGGCCCTACGGCGCGGACGCCTGGCTGAGGCTCGCTCCGCTGCGCTACGAGCGCGGCGACCTCGCGGGCGCAGCGGCAGCGGCCGAGCGGGCGCTGGAGGGTCGCCCGCGGCGGCCAGCGGCGCCGTTGGCGGTCGCCTGCCTCGCCTACCGGCAGGGTGAGATCGAGCGGGCGGACAGTCTCTTCGCCGCGGCGATCCCGCGCCTGGATCCGACGCTGCGGGCGCTGTTCGAGAAGCCGGCGTGGATCGGGCTCAGGAACGCTGCTGCGCCCGTGGCCGGAGCGGTGCCGGGGGGGCCCGCAGCCGGCGCAGCGCCCGACCCGTGGACGGGGCTCGACCCCGATCCCACGACGCCGCAGAACGAGGCCCGGCTCGAATACTGGTCGCGAGTGGCGCACGCCTACCTGCTCTTCTTCGATCTGCTGCGGCCGGAACTCGACGCCCGCGCCGAGACCTACGTGCGTTACGGACCGCCGAGCAAGGTGGAGTTGAATCCCGCCGGCGTGGCGAACATCTTCAAGTACGGGCAGGGTCAGTCGAGGCAGGGCTCCGGCTCGGCCGAATACCCGCTCGATGCGCTGGTCTGGAGCTATCCCGACCTCGGCATGCGCGTCGTGCTGCACGACCGCTCGCTCACCGGCCGCTACACGCCGGCTGCCACCCGCGCCTTCGACCCGCTCTCGGTGCCCGACCCGCGCGTGCTGGCGGCGCGCGGAGACCTGCTGTCGCTCGGTGGCGGGCAGCTCGTCATCTCGACCCGGCCGCCGAGAGCGCAGCGGCTCGAGGTCGAGGGCAAGGTGGCCCGCTTCGAGAGCGAGGGCCGGCCGCGATTGGTGGCGCAGGTGCAGGCGCCGGGGAGCCCGGGCGACACCCTGTGGGCGCGCTGGGTGGTGCTGGATCAGGCAGGGCGCGAACTCGCGCGCGACACCCGCGAACTGGCGCTTTCGGCCTGCGACCCAGTCGCGCGCCGGGTCGCCGAGTTCTCCTCCACGCTGAGCGCCGGCGCGTTCCAGGTCGTGGTCTCGGTGCGCGATGCGCGGCGGCGGCGCGGGCTCTTCCGCGACACGCTGGCCTTGGCGCCCGTGCCCCGGGGGCTCGCGCTCAGCGATGTGGTGCTGGCGTGCGGCGAGCCTTCGCTGATGGTGAGCGGCTCGACCGTGCGGCTCGAGGCCAACATCGAGGGGCGCATCGCGGGCCGCCAGCCGCTGGTTGCCTACTTCGAGATCTACCGGCTCGCCGCGGATGCCGATGGTCTGGCCCGCTTCGAGTATGAATACACCGTCCGGCGTGTGCCCAAGGCGCTGACCGGGCTGGCGAAGTTGTTCGTGCTGCCCGAAGCGCCGGTCGTCAGCGCGACCTCACGCGAGGCAGTGCAGGTCGGCACGCTGCGGCGTCAGTTCGTGAGCATCCCGGCCCAATCGCTGGCACCCGGCCGCTACCGGCTCGAGATCCGCGTGCGCGACCTGCTGACCGGCGCCGAGGTGAAGGGCGCGACCGAGTTCGCGCGGGAGTAGGAGGAGCGAGCGGTCATGGGGCGAGCCGTTCCGGAGGCTTGGAGGCCGTGCACCTGCCCACCGGCTGAACTGGTCCCCTCAGAAGAGTCGGGTCAGCCAAGGCGGTGGTCCAAAAGGACCATGACATAACCATTGAAGAGTACGGGCCGGTCACGTACTATTCCGACCTGAACGACGGTGGCCCTGGTCCGCGTCCTCTGTCTGCTCTCCCGCAGGTCGCCATGTGCGTGTGGGTCGTGCGTGCGGTTGGGACGGTTGAGATGGACGCAGGAGTGCCCGCCGTGCCGCCCCGGGTGGGGGAGACAACGAACGGCCGCAGCGAGGATGGACGCTGTGATGGATTCGGGATTCGAACACGCTGGCACCCGTAGGAGGGCCAGCGCCACCGCCGCAACTGCCCTGATCGTAGGGCTCCTGCTGGCTACGGCCGTCTGGATGTTCGACGGCACGCCGGCCAGCGCCTACGACCAGTACTCCACCGACCAGACCGACAACTGCGCGGCATGCCACGGTGACTTTCGCGCCTCCGGCTATGTCTCCAACGCCGACGGCGTGGCCTGGACGGGCGGGGCCAGCCTGCATAACGGCCACCGCACCAACATGCTGAGCGGGGACTGCAACGTCTGCCACGGCACATTGAAGTTCCCAGTGCCGCTGAGCAGCTCGGCCGGCGGGACGGGCTTCCCGGCGATCGGCTGCCTCGGTTGTCACGGGCGCGCGGAGCCCGCGGCTGGAGGCGCCGTCAAGGCGGCGGGGTTGCGGCAGCATCACTACCGTTCGGGTGTGACCCTATGTGTGACCTGCCACTCGGATGCGAATCCGGCCAGCTTCGCGGCCGCCCCGGAGACCGTGAAACCGCCGTACTACTTCACGCCGGACGCCGCCCATCCGAGCAAGCCGACCGACCCGTGCAACGGCAACGCTTCGGAGAGTCTCGTGGCTCCGCCCCTCGGTCTGGACAACGACGGCGACCTGGTCTATGACGCCGCCGACTGCGCGAGCGCGGCGGTGGAGGGCCCGACAGCCCTCGAGTTCGCGCTTGAGGGTCTGCGGCCGAACCCATCGCGGGGCGAGTTGCTCCGTGTGGCGTTCGTGCTGCCGTCGTCGGCTGCTGCGCGGCTCGAGTTGCTGGACGTGAGCGGGCGCCGCGTGCTGGAGCGCGAGGTCGGCGCGCTGGGCGCAGGGCGGCATGTGGTGGATCTGGCCGCCGGCCAGCGCCTGGCGCAGGGGCTGTATCTGGTGCGGCTCACGCAGGGCACGAACACGCGCACGTCGAGGGTGGCGGTGCTGAAGTAGTATGGAACGACCCTGAGGCAAGGCGATAGTTGGTTCTCCTGGCGGCCACCCCATCGGGGTGGCCGTCGGACTTGGGTACGAGAACGCGAAAGCAAGGGCGACGGAGAAGAGCGGGCGCTTCGACGACGAGTCACACTGGTATTCGCGGGTTGAACCGGCGTCCCGGCCAGAGCCGCATGACTGTGATCCGTCGGGAGGGTCCGCTCTCGAGACCGCGAGTTCGGGAGGCAGAGCCTCCGTATCGCACACTTGAGTCGCGCGTCCTCCAGATCGTGCCGACCTTCATCCGTTCACCCTCACACCTGATTGCGAATGAGCTGCATTCTTCGACTCAAACTCAGGTGGCGGCAGCCGCCGGATGCAGCACTGCCCACAGGTAACCGGTCAACTCGCGTGCCATGGCGACCACGATCTTGGGCGAGGCCTTGCCCACGGCAGTCATGCGCCGGCAGCGTGCATAGAGCCGCTCCTGGGCCCGATCGGCGATGGCCAGCACGCGGGCCGGTTGCCCCTCGCGCCGCCGCCGCAGCGGGGCGCTGAGGGTTGGTCGGTATCGTTGATGCCAGGCGGCCTCGACCAGCAGTCGGCGGACGTGCCGACTGCCGGACTTGGTGATCGCACCACGCCGTTCACGTTCCCCGTCCCGCCGAGGAGGGGAAGCCGCAGCGGCGTTGGAGAGCCCTGGCGCGCCTTGTCGCCTCCTCAGGTCCGCTTCTCGAGCAGCTTCGCGGCCTGCTGGGCCGCAGTCACGATGCCCATGATCATCGCGGAGCTGAAACCGTGATGCTCCATCTCGTTGAGCCCCGCGATCGTGCATCCGCTCGGAGTGGTCACCTTGTCGATCTCCCCTTCCGGATGTGAACGCGAACTCAAGAGCAGGGAGGCCGCACCGCGGGCCGTCTGTGCCGCCATGACGAGCGCGTCGTCCGAGTGGAAGCCGATCTGGATACCCCCCTGGGAGGCCGCGCGGATCGAGCGGAGGAAGAAGGCGATGCCGCAGGCGCAGAGCGCGGTAGCCGGGACCATGAGTTCTTCGTCGATGATGAGCGTGGAGCCCAGCGCGTCGAAGAGCGCCGTGGCCTCCGTGAGAGACTCGGCGGGGACGCGGCTCGAGGCGATGCAGGTCATCGACTCGCGGGTTTCGACCGCGATGTTGGGCATGGCGCGCACGACGCGTACGGGCTTCTTGAGGGCCTTGGCCACCTCATCGGCGCTTACGCCTGTCACGATCGAGATGATCAGATGGCGCGCCGGCGAGACAGCGCTGGAGATCTCCTTGAGCAGGTCCGCCAGTTGCTGGGGTCGGACCGCGAGGATGACGATGCGCGCCCTTCGGACAGCGTCCCGATTGTCCTTCTGTACGACGAACCCCTCGTGCGCGAGGCGCTCAAGGAGCTTCGGCTGCCGCCGGGTGAGGATGATGTCGCCGGGGACGTAGCTGCCGGCCGCGACCAACCCACGGGCGATCGAGACGCCCATGTTCCCGCCGCCCAGTATCGCCAGAGGAGCCGCCGGCCCCGCCTTCGCCTTCGTTCGAGTCGCCATCCGTGCTCGCCTCCCGTCTCGGACCTGTCCCCAGCAGACTGCTGAAAGAATGCCGCGCCAGCTCGGTTGCGAAGTCGGTCGGCGGTTTTCCCGCATGTGGATCCTGGAAACTGCAGGCCCTTTCGAGCGCGTCGCTCGAGAACCGCCGGCCCGCATCGGGGGCCGCAACAACTCTTCAACAGCCTGCCAGCGCTATTGTGGCCGATTTCAACACGGGCGAGAAACGGGGGCATCGTGGGGGCAGCACGCGGCAGCGATCAAGAGCCCCGCCACTCTTCATGCCCACCCGGGAATCGAGGAACGTCCTGCGTGGATCGGCGAGTCCGACAGCGCCGCCGGGCGCAGCGTCGGGCTTCAGCGCTGTCGGGAGTGGCGGCTCAGCTTGTGCAGCAGGGTGCGGGGCTCGCGAACCAGCAGCCACACGAAGAACAGCGCCTTGCGGAACGTGCTGTAGTGCGCGGAGGGGTGCCGGAGCGCGCGCGGCAACGGCTGGAGTCGGGAGGCGTGCAGGTCCACGCCGTGCCACGGCAGCCCGCCGAAGCCCTCGATGAACAACGTGCCGTCGTAGCCCGAGAACAGGTGGGTGACGAAGCGCTGCTCGGTCCACAACCGGACCGGGTCATTCGATTCGAGGTCGAACCGCGGCAGGTGCTCGGTGCGCACGAAGAACGCGTTGGACATCGTCACCGCGACGAGCTCGTAGCCCTTGCGCTTGCCGAGCTCGACCATCGCCGCGAGGCTCGAACCGCGGCTCACCTTCGGGTCGGCCGGCTGCACGTAGCGCACCGGCAGTGGGATGGTGGGGTTGAACTCGATACACACCACCTTCGGCTGATAGTCGACGACCGCATCCCACACCGCGTGGTCGTTGCCGTCGATGTCGATCGAGAGCAGGTCGAAGCCGCGCGGCGCCCCGGTGCCGGCCAGCAACGCGTCGAGCCGGTCCTCGCCCGCGAAGCCCACGTAGCGCTCGATGATCACGATCCGCGGGTGGCCGCCGAGCGCCTCGCGCAGGGCGCGCGCCTTTGTGGGGTCGCCCTCGATCATCACCGCGGAATAGCCGTGGGCGTCAATCAGGTTGAGGGTATTGCTGCAGTGCCGCCCGTCCCAGGCGCCGAATTCCACGCACCACCGGTCGCGCGCGGGCAGTCGCTCGAGGATTGCCTCGATGACCCCGTCCTCGCCCGCCCGAGAGTGCACGTCGCGGCGGTGTTCGAGCAGCCAGGTGGGTGACTTTGGCATGCGATCCCCGGTCGTTGCTTGGGGCCGGGCGCGCGCTCACCGACGGCGC
>Ga0315283_10000406_pt1 | contig 31662 bp, 14 predicted proteins | sample YL17G09_0_MG_FD_204541 | JGI IMG/M metagenome (GOLD analysis project Ga0315283, IMG submission 204541) | Sediment microbial communities from Yellowstone Lake, YNP, Wyoming, USA - YL17G09_0 | ecosystem: Environmental > Aquatic > Freshwater > Lake > Sediment | place: USA: Wyoming | collected...
CAACACTCGTTAAGGTCACATCCTCACCGGAACCGTATATATCAATATTGCCCGCAATCAGGGCACTGGCCGTTATGCCTATCTCATCGTAAGTATCTCCTATCGCATTGAGGAATATACCGCCGCTGGTTCTGTTGAGAGCGCTTACCGTAGCAGCATCAACCTCAATAGCAGCGCTTTCGCCAGTAGCACCTATGCCGCCGGCCGCCGTCAAAGTCACAGTACTGCCGGTAATACCAAGAACGGTGCCGCCATCGACATCCGTTATCACGCCTAAAGTGGCTCCATCAAACGCATCGGCTCGAACTATTACATTGCCGGCACCTGCGTTAACTGTAGTTATCGCTATACTGCCACCCGTAGAACCGGCACCACTGAGAGTCTGCAAATCGCCATCGGCATTGTCAGGTCCTGCAGTCAGTGTTATCGTGCCGCCGCCGCTTATAATCTGGGCAGTGCCCGCCTGAGCGATAAGACCGATTACATCGTCATCGCTGGATGTGCCTTCGCTGCCCGCTACCAAGCCTATCGTACCGGCTCCGCCGGTCTGTATCAAACCGCCGGTAGCCTGTGTGATGTTATCACCGGCCGTCAACAGAATATCGCCAATATCGGTAGCGATACGAATAGATGCGCTTATTGCAATATTGTCGCCGGACGTTCCATTTGTACCAGTGGCTGTCAACGCAATATCGCCGGTTCCAGTGGTCGTAACATCGGCAGATACCGTAATCGGACTGCTGGATGTCAGTGCAATATCGCCACCGGCAGCCTTAACTCCCGTAACACCATCAACCGTATTTACGGTGAAACCGCCAGTTTCCGTAAGTTGAATATTGCCCGCAGATGTGTTTATCGCTAATGTATCCACATCGGTCGTGGCATCCGTTATGGCCACTGCACCTGCCGCCTCTACCGCCAGGCTGTTTACTACTATTCCGCCGCCGCTGCCTGCTGTGGCTGTTACTGTAGAATTACTTATTAAATGCAGATTTGTTATCGCGGCAGGACTTATATCGGCACTTACCGTTATAGCTCCGGCCTGACCGGTTTCACCAATTACGAGGGTCGCGGCTGTTATATGGTCAAGCTCAGTATCAGATAATTCCAGTGTGTCGAGCGCCAAATCTGTTGCCGAACCAAGATTAATCACATCAGCATCAGCACCAGAATGTTCAGCCATCAATATTACCTTCCGTCCAGTAGCCGTTATCGTACCGGCTATGTCCATCTTGTCGGCTGTATATGTATGAGTGCCGCCAGCCGAGTCAACATCGGCACCGGCTGCTATCGTTATCATTCCCTCGTCAGCCATCGCCGTCAAAGCTATCGTGGTAGTAGCGCCTATATCGTTGGCTGCTGTATCCGTAACCGTAATATCGCCGGTTGTAGCCGTCAACGCTACGCTGCCAGCGGCTGTATCCACTGCTGATATACCATCCACAGTACCAACGCTGAAACCGTCTTTATCCGTATACCAAATGTTGCCAGTAGATGTGTCTATCGCCAATGTATCCACATCGGTATCGGCATCGGTTATCTCAACCGCACCTGCAGCCTGTACCGCCAAACCGCTTACTGCTATGCCGCCCGCTGTGGCTGTTACCGTAGAATTATTTATTAAATGCAAATTATTAGTACCGGCAGGAGTTATATCAGCACTTACCGTAATAGCTCCAGCCTGACCGGCTTCGCCGATTTGCAGAGTCGTAGCTGTTATACGGTCAAGCTCTGTATCAGATAATTCCAATGTCTGTGCCGTTGTGTCCACCGCCGAACCAAGATTAATCGCATCATCATCTACTACAGATTCAGCCTTTAATATCACCTTTTGTCCATTAGCCGTTATAGTGCCGGCTATGTCCATCTTATCGGCTGTATATGTATGAGTGCCGCCAGTCGATTCAACATCCGCTCCGGTATTTATCGCTATCATTCCTTCGTTAGCTAACGCCGTCAAAGCTATCGTAGTAGAAGCACCTATGTCATCGGCTGCTCCTGTATTCGTTACAGTTATGTTACCTAATGTAGCCGTCAACGTTACGCTGCCGAGTGCTGTATCCACTCCTGCAATACTGTCCACAGTATCAACGCTGAAACCGTCAGCATCTGTAAATGTGATAGCGCCTGTAGATGTATTTATCGCCAATGTAGTTACATTGGTCGTGGTATCTATTATATTAACTGCGCCAGCCGCCTCTACCGCAAGGTTGGCTACCACTATGCCGCCGGCTGTGCCTGTTACGGAAGAATTACTTATTAAATGCAGATTGGTTATCGCAGCAGGACTTATATCGCCATTTACCGCTATCGCTCCAGCCAGACCGGCCTCGCCAATAACCAATGTAGTTGCCGTTATACGGTCAAGCTCAGCATCAGATAATTCCAATGTGTTGAGTGTTCCATCACCCGTTACACCAAGACTAATTGCATCATTATCCGTCACAGATGATGCTTTTAATATCACCTTCTGTCCGGTAGCTGTTATCGTGCCGGCTATATCCATTTTATCGGCTGTATATGTATGAGTGCCGCCGGCCGAGTAAACATCGGCACCGGATAAGATTTCTATCTTCCCCTCATCTCCCGCCACTGTTAAGGCAATCGTTGTCGTTGCCGCTATATCATCTGCGGCAGCTGTATCCAATACTGATAGAGTGCCTGTCGTTGTTGTTAAACTTACACTTCCACTATCCGTATCAATACCTGTTATACCATCAACTGTGTCAACACTAAAACCGTCAGCATCGACGTAGGTAATATTTCCGGTCGATGTATAAATAGCCAATCCATCTACTTCCGTCGTAGCATCAGTTATATTGACTGCACCTCCGGCCTCTATGCCCAAACGTATTACTTGCGCAATCCCACCGTCCGTAGCCGTAACGCCGCCGCTTGTTTTCAGATGCAATGTGGCGGCAGCTGCCGGTGTAATATCAGAAGCAATTGTAATAGATGTAGCGGTTCTGGTTACAGCACCCGCTCCGGCTCCATCAGTTCCCTTTGTGGTAGCCGACCCGATTTTCAATACTCCGGAAGTAGTTAAGCTATCTAGTTCAGCATCTGTTAACAGGCCGCCTGTACCTAAAGTCAAGGCGGTATTTGTGCTTTGGCCTACCGTAATATTGCCTGCGCCGGCATTGACAGCGCCTGAAACCACTATATCAGCTCCGATTAAGGTAATAGCACCGCCGCCGGAAGTCAGACCGCCGACAGTAAGAGTACCCGTTCCATCACCTGCACCAACTGTACTATGCGGAGAATCCGCCTCAAGGTGGATACTCGTTGTTCCCGCGGTAGTTATGAGATCAGTTGCATCGATGGTAATGTGTCTACCAGCTTGCATGACAAGAGATGTGCAACCGGCAGCAAGGTCAAGGGAATTACTGGTAAGATTCATAGTGATATCTTCTGTAGCCTGGAGGATTATATTACCCACTAATGCCTCGAGAGTTCCTTCTGAAATATCTCCCGGCTCAGCGGTATTTGCAGGATCCCCAAAAAGGAAAATTCCATCGGCTATCTGGGCATCATCTTGTGCTGAGCCAGCACCACCATCTATGATAGTAAGATTTGTCGGATCGAGGAGTAAAGTTCCAGCATCCCCTAATGGGGCAAGTGTATCTACATATCCATAAAAGCCGAGAACGCCCTTACTGGACACTTCAACTAAACCGCCGTCGCCGCCATTGGCTCCGCCGCGAGCGCTTATGCTGCCATAAAAGCGAGTAGTATCATCAGACCATATAATTACCTTGCCGCCATCGCCGTTGTCCGTAGCGTCGGCGTTAATAGTGACATCCGAACCAACGTAAGTCTTCGAGGCAGTGGGTATTTCTCCCTTGCCCTGATAATCGCCGCCAACAAGAGCTGTTCCGCCATCTGTCGAGCCGGATACATCTATCTTAGCCGTACCGATTAATCCAACTTTGTCGCCCAATACTTCAACAGTACCACCAGCACCGGCAGTACTTTTTGCTTCAATTGTACCACTATTGATAACCGTTCCATCAGCAGCCGTAAGCTTTACCGAGCCTGCATCTCCGGTATTTGAAGAGGCTGACAAGGTGCCGACGTTTGAAATAGCCTGAGAGTAAACATCGCCGGCGGCAGCTATAACTAATTGACCACTGCCAACATCAACTGTACCTTCGTTGAGGACGGCAGAACCTTCAACAGGCTGGGCATCAGGCGAAGCCGGCACATCTATCTGTACCAATATATCACTGCCCAGTTCACCAAGATAAACTCTGTCACCGGAGGCAATAACCACATAACCGGCCGGGCAGGATATGTTGCCATAGTTGGCAACCTGCTTGCCGATGAGAGCAACCTGCTCTGCGGTAATACTACCCTTGTTAATTACAGCGCCGATTCCGCCGGCAAAATTATTCTTCCCGGCAAGAAAATCAGCGTTTGATATGTTCAGAGCCGAAGCGACCAATTGCACAGCATTAATTTTTGCACCGGGGCCAAAATAAACACCTGCCGGGTTGATAATCCAAACCTTCATATCAGCGCTTAGCCTACCCAAAATGCTGCTTCCATCCGCATCCGAGACATAATTCGCTACCTGACCACCACCGCTGGCTGAGTGGAATTGGACCCATGCATCAGACCCAATATCAAAACCGGTCCAATTGATGATTGTTTTATCCGCAACGTTCGATACGTCCAACTTATGACCGTTGTAAGCAAAGTCTGCATTGCCTGCTGCGACAGACCCTCCGCTCGGCAACGCATCTGCAGCTGGGTTTTGCTCTGCAAAAACAACAGAAGCACACAAGCTAAATGTCAATAAAACACAGAACATTGTCAGGTACCAGCCTATCTTTTTGATTAACGTTCTTATTTGGCTTTTAAGACACATTTTTTTATCTCCAATAAATGCTTTCGCATACTGCATATTACTACCATCTCTGGATAAAGTTAAGATACCACTTGCCGTCACCTTTTTCCGTCGAATCAGTGCCAACCAAAGGCCAGGCAAAATAGACACCAACATCAGTATTTTTACCAAAGCCAACTGTGGCTCCAGTACCGACACTCCACAAAGTTTCAACGCTTCTGCTTTCACCGGGTACCCTGTTTTTAATCTGTGACCGTCCATAATCAGTAAAGGCCAAAAGCGATATTTTCGGAGGCCACATTTTCTTACTATCCTTATCTAAGGCTTTACTGCCTTGAGGGTCTTTCCATCTTGTCCAGTCAAATCGGTACTGAGCGGAGGCAAGAATACCGCCGTCAGCAACAATAGCATCTTCTTTATATCCCCTAACCGAATACATACCTCCGAAAGTGGTCATTTTCGCCGGAGGGAGCCTGTCGGCCGATATAATATCTTTGAAAGAAACGCTCAATTCATGTACTTTTGATTTAGTAAGAAAACGTCTATGTGAAGCAGACACCGTATAGATTGAGAAATCAGGATTACTTTTCCATCGAGCCTTGTTGAATTCATCCCTGCCTGAGCCGCCTAAATTATGAGTGCTGTCAAATCCGAAAGACGTACTGGACATCTCGCCGGAACGATGAATATCAAATCCAATACTGGCCAGGTCCATCTCAATCTTAGACCCTATCCCCAACGATTGGTCAACTGTACTGGTTTGAGAGCTTAAAGAACCAAGCAAGTCAAAGAACCAGTCTTTTTTCTGGAATACAGTATATCGCAGCGTACCACCGTAAAATGAACCATTGCCCCTGAAGTTTATCCCCGCTTCACTATTCGGGGTTATGTCAAATTTGGTATAACCTGCAAAGAGTCCAAGACGTAAACGAGGAGACAGGAATGGGAAGTCGTAACTTCCATAAAGCCAGTAGTTGTTTTTCATTTCTTCAGCTGAAGCCGGTTTTACCTGGTACATTACGTTAAGCTTGTCATCGTAACCAAACAGATTGGTATTAACCATGCCAAATCGCGGACTCCATTTACGTTTGCTCGTTCCGGAATTATCAAGCTGTACATACCAATGCCATGGACTGGACTCATAAACATTGTAACTTAAATTTATCGCGTTTGGATCATCCTCGCTCTTGGAAATAACCGAAGCGACATATCTATCCGGGTTGAGATTAAGCAGTTGAATAAAATTATCCAATTTTTTCTTCTCGATAACTTCGCCCTGTTTAACCGGCGACCATGATATAAGTGCAGACTCCTTTAAGATTCCCTTCTTTCTTCTCTGGTTGTTAAAGTCGTAACTAGCCGTCGTTACCTTACCAACCTTGGCTTCAAGAATCTGGATATTCAAAACATTATTCGTCAGCTGTCCGACACCATCAACCGATTTAACCGGAACATATACATAGATGCCTGCGTAACCTTTCTGCTGGTAAACTGACAATATATACCGGGTGAACCCCTGAATGTCTTTCTGGGAAACAGTGCGCTTTGTACCCGGTCTTGATATTATGCCCTGCACTACTGCAAGATTATATTCTTCTTTAGTAACTGTTCCGTCTTTCTGATCGGACACTTTGTAGGAAGCAGGCATATTCGCAAGCAACTCAGAAGTTGGTATCATGGTGTTGCCGCTTATCTGAATTTTACCAATGGAAAACTTCTGGTCAGCTATAGGCTTCATAGCCCCTGCTTTTTTAGCTCGCTCGAATTTCTCCTTCACCTTGCTCAATGCTGCTTCATACTCAACCTCGGTTTGAGGCAGCTTCTGCATCGATAATTTTTTCTCTTCCTTCGCATCATACTTTGGTTGTATATATGCAGTCTCTATTCCCGCGCTGGTGAGCTGTGCAATTATCTCGCCTCTTATTTCCTCTCTCAGTTCTTCTTTTATTTCCCGTTTCAACTGAGCTCTGAGTTCTGCGGTCAAACGCACTCTCATTTCATTTCTCAATTGTTCTCCCAACTCTTTTCTTAACTGCTCTGTTATCTCTCCTTTCAGTTCCTCTCTCAATTGTTTTTTAAGATCATCGAGAGCGGCTCGCACTTTGGCATCCACTTCTTTATCCACATCCGAATTCTGTTCCACTGATTTTGTTTTTGTCTTGCTGCCGCTTTGATTCGGATCTCCACCGGCGAACGCAAAACTTACCAGAACAAAAAACGAAAAAGAAATTATTATCAGTACTAAGAACTTTGTTTTTTGCAGCACGTACATGCTTATCTCCTTAGTAATAAAACAAGAGACGAGAGACAACCTCTTTTCAGATGAAACACGCAATCTTTATTTAAAACGCAGATTGGATAAATCCTTTTTTCCAACTTTTCCAACTTCAACCTCATTAAAATCACTGAAAATAACTCATTGCCAACCTGCTATTTTTTAAACGAGCTTATGGGTCGTGTAAAGCGAAAAATATATTTTTGAAAAAAAAAATTAAAAATCCCCATTTGAAATTACCTATTTTGACATTTTCTCACCAAATATCCTTTTTTTACTACTGATAATAAAGTCTTTACTGCCTCCTACCCCTTGTTACAAAATCAAAAAAACTCCCGTTTTTTATCCGGAGAACACCAAAATATTTCAGATTAAACATATTATTTTTGAATAATTATAGGACTCCAAATTGATGTGTCTTCCGACGATTACGAATATTTCTGTAATCGTAACTGATGACTACAGCAGAAGGCGAAATATATAAATTGAATCAAGTCCCCAAACAAATAGCTGAAAATATTTTTAGTTTTTATATTATCATTTTCAGTTTTACTTTTAGAAATAATTTCCACGACAGATAAAAATCATCGCGTTTTTATTTTCTATTTTTTATCACAGGAAAATAATAATTATGTAAATAACTATTCGAAATTAACAACACCGGCAAAAGCTTTTTTGGGGTTGTGGACTACATCGAAAAGCAACGGCCAATCTTTTCTGTTCTTAACTGGAAAATTGTCGAGCCATGTATGGTCGTCAGCAACTCCCCAGAATGTTACACTGGTAATTACATCACGATACTCTCTAAAAATCTTGAAGATACCCTCGAAACGTTCCTGCTGGAGCCAGTTCATTTCGTCGGTCGGCTCTTTATATTTTTCAGTGGCGTCATCGAAAAGAAACATTGACAGATCCAACTCGGTAATCTGTATTTTTAATCCTAAAGACGCATAGAAATCTATCGTGTCTCTGATTCTGTCGAACGACGGTTCATATATGTTCCAATGTCCCTGCATTCCAATACCATCAACAAGTTTTCCGCTGTCTATAAGCTGCCTGACCAGATTGTATATTTTTTTCCGTTTCTCTGTAACAGTCGTATTATATTCATTGTAAAAAAGCAGCGCATCAGGATTTGCCTGCCGGGCGAATTCAAATGCTTTGACGATATAATCAGAACCAATAATGTCAAGCCACCTGGTTTGGCGCAACTGATGAGTACCTTTATCCTCTATCGCCTCGTTGACGACATCCCAACAGTACACCTCTTTCCTGTATCGCTGCATCATACCTGTGATATGTTCTTTCAGTCTGGCAAGTAATGTATCCCGGCCGACAGTGCATCCTTTTTTATCAAGAAAGACCCAATTAGGCACCTGATTATGCCATAAAAGCGTATGGCCCCGGACTTTCATCTTATTCGCAATGGCGAAATTCACGATTGAATCCGCTTTTTCGAATCGCCATTTTCCTTCTTCAGGGTGAATCTCGACAAATTTCATATGATTTTCAGCGGTAACGGAATTGAAATGTTTCTTTAGAGTCTGCTCATGCGTCCTTATCACATCAGAACAAACCGCCGCTCCGATAGGAAAAAACGAAGAATAAGCCTGACACAAAGATTTATTCAAAATATCCATAGTTCAATCTCACCTTTCTAATAACTCGTGACTCTTGAATCATCAAGACCCGGATAAGTATTCGTTTCATCAGCCAATTTACTCAATTCAATCAAACATATACCGTTTTTGTTTAATGAAAATTCCAAATCCAGCATTCCATTATGAACCTGCTGCCGTTTTACGGTCATTGCCGGTATCGCAGCCTGTTTTAACGTCTCAATCTGGCGTTTATCAGGGTATCTGGGCCGGCCCATAGTCCGCCAGACATTCCAGGCATTGCCGTTTTCCTCGTCCACTATTTGCTGTTTTATTAAAACTTCTCCGAAAGATAATGGTATCTCCAGCTCGAATTGACGTTTAAAACCGCCCCCCTTCTCGGCAACGGGATTCCATGCGACTATTGCAATCGAGCCGTCGTCACGCCTGGTAACAATCATATCATTGTCGCGATAAAGCTGCTCTGAGCCGAGTCTGGCAAAAAAGGCAAACAGATGAAACGTCGGCTTTACCACGCCGTTGAGAGCGACAAGGCCGAAACCGCCGTGGAATTGCGACTGGGGAACATCTTCCTCCTCAAAAACATCGCAGAAAGTCCAGTAAGAAAACGAATCGGCATAGTCGGCGCCTTCGCTCAATGTCCTGCCGAGAAAAGCCGCGTTGTAAGCCGTATCGTGAACCGGACAGCGGGGATTGTAAGAGGTATTGTATTCGGTTATGTGCAAAGGCATATTATCAGGATAAACCGAATTTATAATATGGTCGCGGGACTGGCTGAACTGATTGAGCAAATGAGTGTTTTCAAGCAAGTCCTGATAAACCAGCTCCGGGCCTTTATCGGCAGCCTTGGCGCAATACGAATGCTGGCTGACAAAATCAACAGGTGTTTTCCCCTTATCGCACATAGCCAGAAAATCGCCAATCCATTTAATAGCACCCGGACAGGTTGCCGGCCCGCCTACACAAATAGCTGAGTCAACTTCCTTTATCGCAAAGGCTGTTTCGCGGTACAGCTTAAAATACTCTTCCTGGTCGCCATTTTGCCAGAATATCGCCAAATCCGGCTCGTTCCAGACTTCAAACGGCCAGGTCCGTACCTCTTTAATGCCATACCTATATATAAGATGCTTTACGAGCGTTTTAATTAAATTGCGCCATAAACCGTAATCCTTCGGCGGAGTAACGTTGCCCTTCCAGTAAAACTGGGTCTGAGTTCCGCTGGCAAGGTCGTTCGGCATAAAGCCAAGTTCGACAAATGGTTTGATTTTTTGGGATAAGAACGAATCGAATATCCTGTCGAGATATGTAAAATTATAAACCGGCCCGACGTCTTTTCTTTCTCTGTAAATACCAACGTCATCGGTTAATAAGCCGTGACCCCGGATATAATCGAAGCCTATATGCTCCTGAACAATCGAAAGCAAATCCTGATATTCCTTCTGCAAAGCCAGCCCCATTCGGCCCGTGCCTACGCACCGCTTCCAGTTGTCCTTAAACTTTACATTCGATTTAGCCGGTATTTTTATCTTTGCCATTACTGCTGTCCTGCCTGTTTTTGTGTAACTTCTTTAAATCCTACTTCATCTATATATAGATTCCTGTCCTGACGATCAATAAACGCGTCATTAATAAAACTTACAGAGACCGTATGCTTTCCTGTGGATATTTTGGCGGTTCCGACCTCAAATTCGCTGCTCGTGCCGTTTGCGATTTCTTTTTGTCCAATCGACTTATCATCTATTTTAACATCGACAATGGCATATTTACCTGCTGCCGGAGTAGAAAACCCTTTCAGAATCATTGCATATTCCGCCTGGCTGGCACAATTAAACACGGCGGCCACTGTTCCATTATTACGCAAACTAATCTGAGTATTGGTTTTCTCGAAATATGGACTGTCGCCGATGAGTTCAAAACTATCGAGGCTAAGCCTTGTTACTTCATCTTTGCGGGGCACTTCGAATTGTACGCCGATATTAGCGAATAAAGCCGAGGCGTATCGCAGGCCTTTTATATTATTTGCATCATTTTCCCAGCGGACATTGTCAATGACAACTGTTCCTTTACCGGCGGAAATACTCGTCAGCGCGGCCGGCAGCGTAAGCAATTCCACATTTCCGGGAATATCCGCTTTTTGTCCAACAAGCAGGGCATCTAATTGCAATGCTCTTTCCACGCCCCAATCCGGACCGTTAATAAAAGATATGACTAATTTATTTTTGCCGGCCGGTAATTTAGCCAGGAATGAATATTCACGCATCTGGCTCTGTACGAGATTTATCTGCCCGACGGATTTATCGCCGACCTTGATTACGACAAACGGATAGGAACCCTGAAATTCTCTGCCGCCCGCGACAAGCGATAGTATATACATACCCGCCCCGGGCACAGTAATCCAGCCGGTTGCCGTTCCTCTTGATTCGAACATAACCGTATCGCCTGCGGAATTGACAGTAATCGCATTCCCTTTTAATTCGAGTTTTTCCGCTTCGATTCTCTGCTGATTGCTGTCGGCCTGTTGAGGTATTACCGCCCTGTCAATAACGGCAGGGTCGATAGACATTTCTCTTCGCCAGCCTCTTTGCCGACCCATAAATAATAAATCCTCACGCGAGATGCCAGACAACAGTTTATGCTGCCTCAGCTCTATCGCAACCGGTCCCTGACTGGCGGTGATTTTCAAACTGCCTGCCCCGATAACATCTTTCAACGCCGCGAATGTTTCAGCGTCCGGACAATGCCAGTAAACTGTTTTTGCGTTATTCAAAAACGCAGCTATTGCATCTTTGGATTGTACTATTTTTTCGCCCCCGCCTTGAAGAATAAGAATACCGGACTTTTTCAAATCGTCCTGTTTCAATGCTTCTTTAACCTGATTGTATTTCAATCCCAAACGTGAAAGACCGTCAGTAAATTTCGCATCGTCGGCAAGAACAATAACATTGGAATCACTAATCTCTTTTGCCGCCATATATTCGAGCGAGTTCTGGAAGATTTTTCTCGCCGCCGGTTCGATGTCGAATTTGGCGCCAACCAGTGATTGAATAAACAATATGTTTCCTTTGCCAACAGGCAATTCGAGTATGCCGGAATACTCAAGCTGTTTATCTCCGCCTGAAACTATCACCGCCCTGGCCCCGTGACCTGCCGGCCTGGAAATCTCATAAGTGGTTACATAATTATCGCCTCGCCAGAATTTAAGGTCATCGGCACTTAAACCCTTCAGTATCGGGTGCTCCTTATTCAGGCAAAAAGTCATCGTCGAAGATTTTTTCACAAGCGATATATTCAGACCCAGGTTGTCCAAACTATTCTGCTCGAGCATAATAGCTTTACCGCCCCTGGTCAGAAACGCTATAAGGTCCTTGAAATTAACACCGGCCGAGCCAATCTGCTGAACGTTGTTTCCATCGCCCGCTGCGGCTGTCATTTGCGGAGCTATTACCACTATATCCTTTTTGGCATCGGCATCATTCAGCCCGCTGAACGAACTGATGCGCTGTGCAGAAGGAATGTTTTTAGAAAATGTATTGCAGGGGTCGTATAGAAGAATCTTCGTATTTGCCGGCTGAATAACAGGCTGACGTTTTGAAATGACGAATTTTGGACTAATGGAATCGGCCATTTTACCGTTTGCCGATAGAGTCACTTTTAATTCGTATTCCGTCGGCGAATTAACTTCAGGAGCGGCGAAACGAATATTAACAGGTTTATATCCCCCGGGTTTTAAGCTGAATCTTTCAACAGCCTTTATTCGTCTGCTTATTTCCTCATCCTTTATATTGGTATCGCTTATATACCAAATCATCTCAAAATTACAATCCGTAACACCATCATTGAATACGTCGAATGTGCGTTCGACAGTATCGCCGGCGAAAAATCTTGTATCCTTATTCCGCAGAAAAGCCGCTACCGGACGGAAGAAATCCTTTTGAGCCTCGTAAAACGGCATAGTAATATCGTCAACTATCACGCCATGCCTGAAACTGGTCCACGGACATATACCGGAAACTCCCATTCTTCTATAAGCCAGAGTCTGGTCAATCCAGGCACATAGTTTGGCCTTATTATGATAAATATCTTTGTCGATATAAGCGTCATCTCCGAAAAAGATTGTTCCGGTGGAATAATCTTCCTGGGGCACCCAGAGATACTCGCCTATATACAGAGGCTTGGTTCTGTCCCAATAGAAATTACGTCTTGCTACGCCGAGCATTCCGCCACCGGCTTCGGTCCGCGTCCTTTGAGCAAGCCATTCTGCCGTATTGGGCCAGTCGGCATAAGTTGGCAGTTCGTGCGGGTAATGCAAACCGATTACATCGGTATCGCCGTTCGGGTCGAGGTCCCCGTCAAAGGTAATCGGATGATACGGGTCAAGCTGTTTTACGAAACGTCCCAGATTCCCCAGCCTTTTGGCCAGGTCGGGACAATATCTTTCCGTTCCCATAAAGAGTATCTCGTTTTCGATACTCCACATAATCACGCTTGCGTTATTCCTGTCCCTTTTTACAAGTCCCTCAAGATGCTCGCGGTAGTTGGCCCAGAATTTTTCGTCATTATAAGCATACATTCCGATACTGTCTGTATAAACGGCCGCTTCGCATATAAGCATCACTCCTACTTCGTCGGCCATTTCCACCCATCTTTTAGGCCAGGGCGCCACATGATAACGAAAAGCTATATTATTGCCGGCCTTTATAGTCTCAAGAGCCTTGCGTACATAGTCATAACTTTGTACCTGTGATATCGGCCATGTACTCGAAGCAAGCAAATGCCTTTTGACGCCGTTAAGATAAAAATCAGGACCTTCTATCCAGAACTCCTTAAAGCCAAATCTTTCTTCGAGCGTATCGAGTATCGGCCCATCTTTGCCATTACGCAGCACAAGTTTAAGTTTATACAAATGGGGACTTTCCGGCGACCAGTATTTCGCATCAGGAAAAGGCGCCGATATTTTCCATTTATTCCCCCCGGCAACGAGGGAAGCCGGAATTTTAAGAGCCGGTTCGTTTTTATCAAGTACCATGCCTTCAATCCAAAGATTAGCTGCGCACGGGTCCGACACTGCGCCTGAAACGGTAAGAGTACCTTTTCGTGTGGAAGGAATTATAACAATATCATCAATATATGTATTCGGCCGTGAAAACAGCCATGCGTCATCCAGCGGACCATAGAAAAAGCTATGGCCTCCTATAGGCGCTAATATTTTGCCGTTAAGCACTGATTCCGGCTTGTTCGGTTCTAATATGAAACCATCGGGAAAAACAGCCGATTTATCCTGGCATCGTAGCTGGAGCCAATGCGCAGAGCCGGGTTTGACTGCCGATGTTATTTCTACTTCGAAAGGCGTCCAGCCGTCCATTCTTTGGCCCATAAGCCGGCCATCAACATAAACGTGCGGATTGTAACGGCAGCTGTTAAACCTTACAAAGACCCTGCGGTTCTGCCAGGATTGAGGTATATCGATTTGGCGTTTGACCCACATATAGGATGCCCCGCCGATGCCGTAGCTGTCATATTTGCCGGGAAGCTGAAAATCGCGCCATCCCTCGACGGGCAATTCGGTAAGGCCTTTGCCTGCAGTACCCTGCCATGTACCGTTTAGCAATGTCCACTGTTCGGTACCGGCGATAACAAATGATGAACATACCAATATAATAGCTGTTAGTAACTTTTTCATAAATACCTTTCCCTGGGTTTGTTATCCTTTTACGGCACCGCTCGAAAGGCCGCTGATAAATTCTTTCTGCAGGCAGAAGAAAAGAATAGCCGGGGGAATAATTGCCAAAAGTGTGCCCGCCAGAAAAACGCCGTACTGGTTGGCATATACTCCGACATACTGATTAAGAACTACCGGCAGCGTAAGTTTCGACTGGGCGTTGATGTATACCTGAGGGCCGAGAAAGTTGTTCCAGCTTCCCAAAAACGTTACAAGACAAAACGCCCCTGTCATCGGACGTACAAGCGGCATAATCAGTTTCAGATAAATGGAAAACTCACTGCATCCATCTATACGGCCGGCCTCGATAAGATCGTTTGGAATACCGACGATAGCCTGTCGAAACAGGAACATCCCGAAAACACTGCACGCACCCGGCACAATAAGGGCCCAGTAAGTATCCATCAGGCCGATATTAACGATAAGCTTATATACCGGGGCAAGCAGAACTATCGGCGGTATCATCATTGAAGCGAGCATAAAAATCATTACGAATTTTTTGCCCCTGAAATCATATTTTGCCAGTGCATAACCGCCCATTGACGAAAAGAACATCTGAACTATCGTGGTAATCGAAGCGAGAAACAATGAATTGATTATATATTGCCAGAAATATACCTTGCCTTCCATTGTGGGCTGGCTCTTAAACAATTCGATAAAGTTTTTAAGATTTACCGTCGCCTTGGACCACTCTGAAAGCTTCGGTAGAAAAGTATATTTCATTAAAACGTCAGGGTCTTTGAATGCCGAGCAGACAAGCCAGAAAAACGGAGCAAGCACAACAGTCGCTATTAAAATTAAAACGATATATTTTAAATATGCAAATGCCATTTTCGGCCGTTTCGGCCTGGCCGCGAATAACAGGACGAAAATCCCGGCAAGGCACAGCAGGAAAATATGAATACCATTCATTATTTGCCCTCCTTCATTGTGCCGGAAATTTTTATTTGTGCCAAACTGATAATCATAATCATAAGCGTCAATATCCAGCCGACTGCCGCGGCAGTTCCCAAATCGCCTGCACGAAAAGCCATACTGTAAAGATAGCTTACGATAAAGAGACCGGAGCTTGACGGGCCGAATTCGCCCTTCAACAAAGCAAATGGAAGTTCGAACAACTGAAACGAACCTATGGTACTCATCACGACAACAAATGTCGCGACCGGCTTAATCGCCGGAAGTGTTACATTCCAGAATACATGCCAGGGATTGGCTCCGTCAATTCTGGCTGCCTCGACGAGGCTTTTGTCCACGCTTTGAAGGCCTGCCAGAAAATAAATCATATTGAACCCGACATACATCCACAGCGCGGTTATGATAATTGCGGGCAATACGAGCGCCGGATTTTCCAGCCACCTGTTTTCAAGTCCCCAATACAAAAGAGTCTGAACGAAACGATTAAACAAACCATATCGCGGAACAAACAAAACGCTGAAAATAACACCGACAAAAATCTGCCCGACAAGGTTCGGCGAGAAAATAATCAGCCTGAAAAACCCCTTGGTCTTGTCTTTGGCCGTATTCAAAAGTAATGCCAGTCCAAGTGAGAGCGGCAATTGCAGAAAAATCGAAAAAACCGCGTAAATTACCGTATTTTTTACGGCCTTGTGAAAATCAGGGTCGGTAAGCACGAAAGCATAATTGCTTAATCCGACAAATGCCCTGCTTTTAGGCCCGTTGGTTTGCTGAAAAGAAAGCATAATTGCGCTTATAAGCGGATAAATAAAGAATATGCACACCAGGCAAAAATACGGGGCCAAAAACATATATGGCGTTCTTTTTACATAAGCATGGTATTGTAATTTTTTCATCTTGCCGTCCCTGCTGTGTTCGCGTCGGCAACTTCATTAGGACGCAAAAATACATTCCGATTCATTACCCTGCGGACATACTCAGCTTTTTGCTTCAGTCTTTCAGTAACATACTCCCGCAGTCCTTTATCGCCGTACTTTTCATAGTAAACTCCGCCGTCAATTAATACCTCACGCGACTTGCCGTCAACCATTTCGTAATACGCACCGACATAATCAGGCGGAGTCTCGGGAGCGAGTTCGGCATACAGCTGGCCGATTTTCTGGCCGGAATAATATTCATTCGGCACCTGAAACGCCGGAAGATTCCAGGCTTCTTTCAACGGCGGAATAATATTCAGCATTGTGAAACGTTCACTGAAGTCCTTTTTATTAAGATACAGGTATTTCGCAAGTTCCCATGCTAATTCTTTGTTTTTGGATTGTTCTGTAATGGCAAGTCCGGTTCCGCCCCAGGTGCTTGTCCGCCTGCCGCCTTTTCCCCAGGCAGGCAAAGGCATCAGGGCCATTTTGCCTTTAAGTCCTGGTGCATCTATTTCAAAAACTTTCGTCCGCCAGTCAGGCGTAAAATTAAAAACTATCACGCCGTCAGAAAGCGCTTTATAAAAAGGCTGACCTTCGCCGGCCGGAAAAGAGATTCTGTTTTTTCCCCGCGATTGATGGATGTACCAGATCATCGTATCAATCGTAAGTTCGCTGTCCATTGTCAAATTGCCCTGCTCGTCGAAATAACGGCCGCCTCGCTGCAGCAGCAAAATAGGGAAAAAGCTCGTACCTGCTATAGATAAGTCCAGGGCGTATCTGTCGGGAATTCCATCGCCGTCAAGGTCTTTAACAATCTTTTCGTGCGCAATTTTTACAAAATCATCCCATGTTTCGATTTTGGTTACGTCAATTCCAAGTTCTTCCACGATATCTCGCCGATATGCCAGGGCAACGGGGTGAACATCGTGCGGCAGCGCGAAAATTCTGCCGCGAGATGACCAGATACTGAATCTCGAAGCAACCATACTTTCGTCAAGCTTTTCAGCTTTAATCCTGTCGGTCAGGTCAATGAATCCGACATCTTTGAGCGGCCCTTTCATAAATGCGCCCATAAATGGATTCATAATCTCGACCATATCGGGAACTTTTGTGCCGGCAAGTAAAGCCGATTGAAGGCGCGTTTGCAGGGGTCTTTGATGAACCTGCTGCAGTTGAACCTTAACGTTATGTTGGCGTTCAAATTCCGGAATGAGTTTTTGATATGCTTCGTAATGGCGTGCCGCAAAAACTATAAATACCAAATCCGGCCTCGGCGCGCTGGTGAACATTTGGCACGCAGTCATCGCCGCACCTGTAATTATCGCCAGTATAAGTATCCAGAAAGGCGCCTTGCCGTAAGGAAATTCCATTTAACTAATGCTCCTATCAAGCCGTCTCCCCAAATTTAACACACTGTCTTAATAATAAAAAGTCCTAACTAAATTTTCTTTTTATTCAGTGTTCAACATGCATTTATCTATAGCCGTTGGCTTTATACCAGTCCTTATTTGCCGACCACATACCTGGTCTATTTTGATTGGAATAAGCTGCAACACGGTCTGCTTTCACAAAGATATCCTGTTTTTTCATATATTTAGTGTGACCGTCATAAAATCCGACAACGGCACCCTGACTATGGCGATAAAAAACCGGACCGTGAACCGCTGGGGTTATCTTTTCTTTATAAAAACTTATACTTCGCTGGCCATTTTTATCCCATCCTCTTCCATAATCTCCTCCATACCAATTTGTCCACCAGTCAATACCGTCAATGAATGCCATTTTCGCGCCTGGAAGACTTATTGTGTTCATTTTATGCCCATAATTGCTGTTTATTTGACCAGCCCAGGTTCCGCGTTCAATATAAACTGCATCCATTTGCTCGCCCCAGGCGTTAGTCCAGAAAAAATCTGTCATATTGTACGCATAACTGGTTAAAACTCCGCTTTTCGAATTGTTTTCATCTATGCTTATCTTATCAGTTGGACAAAGAAATTCTCTCGGCAAATCATTGCCCTGGGTTGACGTGTTGTTTTGTCCTCTTTTGTCCTTTCTCATAGAATCGAAATTCAATATTTTTCTAAAAGTCTTGTTTCTCGGCCACTCTCTCCATGTAGTTCCATCCGGATTTTTTTCAAAAGACATCCCGCCAAGATAAGTTCTACAGACAATAGGACAATATATTCCATTAAATTCGTTTGCATAAGTTGCGTTCGCCAGACCAAGACTTTTAATATGATCGGAGCAAACTATACGATTTGCCGTTTCTTTTGCTTTTTGCAAAGCCGGTAGTAACACTGCCAATAACATCGCGATTACCGAAATCACGACCAGCAATTCGACCAACGTAAACCCTTTTAACTTTCTCATGGTTTTACTCCCGAGAATATTTTTTATCAACTTAAATACAAACGCTAAACAAATAACGGGTCGAACTTACCTCGCCTGCGGCGGGCAACCCCGTAATACGACGGTTCAGTTGCGAGCTGAACCGCCGTCAAATTTTTCAATTACCAATTCGGCGTACAAGCCGGATTTTCAGGGTCATTACATAATGCCCATTCGAGAGCAAACTCGGCAAAATCACCGAAGTTCACCTGGCAGTCCTGATTAAAATCTGCAGAACTTCCATAGCCTCTTTCTATAACTTCCTCGCAGGTACGCGGCTGCCAGGCCGTATAATGAAGCGCTATACGTTCCGCACTTAAGATTCCCGGATATATCGCAAATTCATCAACATATCCTGCCCAACCGTTATAGCCCCAGCCTCTATCGTTTGCTGCGCCAATCATAAGGTGATTAAGCTCAGTGCCCATATATGCCTTAAAAGTACCATTAGCGTCAGTAAAATCAGTAGCAACTGTTGAACCAACGTAAGAGCCATCCATATAAAATTGGACTTGCATCTGGGTTACGTCATTGTTGTACTTTTCATTGTAGGTAACAACCAACTGATGCCAGTTCTGGTCATATCGAAGTATAGACCTGCCTGGATACCACCACTTGCTGCCGCAGGCTATACGGACATTGTTACTGTCAAGACTCATCAGTGGGGCTGGCGGCAGAGTAGCGGACCGTTCAGCAGGCGGTTTTACCTGATGGAAAATCGTCGCATATTGACCTGATTGAGGCTGGCCTATAGCAGAACGCTTAACCCAAATTTCGAAACTAAGGTCATCATCGTTGTCATACTGAGAATTATTATTTCCGAAAGTATAACTTTCGCTGGTCGCGTCATATCCCCAGCTTGGCATCTTCGTAATTGCGGCATAACCATCTACTCCCCATCCGCCATCTCCGCTGGTCTTCCATACCGGTGTGTTATCTAAAAACAGACACTCTCCCATCCCACCAACTTCCTTATAGCCGATGCTTGTCTTTGCACCGTAAGTAGCCTGGGGGATAAAGTAACCCACCGTGTAATACTTATACAGATGATGGGCAGTTTCCATAGGCATTACATCACTGCCAAATTGCATATAAACGCAGGGGTCGTCATCCAATACTTCGCTTGAATATGTATTGGCGGAAGTGAGAATAGTTGAATCATAAGTAACAACGACGTGACGCCAGACGCCGTTATTTAGATTTAGACTATTAACATCGAAATTATTAGTGGTTTTTCCGCCAATAACGCCTAGATTTTCTGTTGAAGCGTTAAACATAGCGCCATAACTGTTCATATCAGTATTTGCGCCGTTGTGCTGGAAAAATCTTGGGTAATCGGTTGTCATTGTAGTCTTAACCCAAAATTCAATAGTTACATCTGTACGGTTAAATGCGCCATTCGTATCCGAAACATCGATACAATCGCCTGTTCCGCCGCTTGCTCCGTGAAACACCGCGGCATTGCCGACTTTGCCGGCGGTCAGACTCATAGCACCAATATATGTCCCGTCAACTCCTGAAATACTGCCTAAATTATCGGCAGGTTTCCCGTTGTTGGCATTGGGGTCTTCAAACCGCAGATACAGCCGAGGATTATCGGTTTGCACCGTTGAAACATAATTTGCCGGTGTAGCATTGTAATGGGCCAAAATACGTGTACCGCTTAGGACGCCATCATAAAGAGCGAATTCGTCGATTTGCCCTACAAGGCCGTTATACCGATACCATTGGTTGCCTTCAGCGCCTATCGTCAGACGCAGATATGGAAAACTAAGGCCGTTGGGAACGATCACCTGGTTGATTTTTGCTCCATCGATATAAAGAGCTTTTACAACGATATTAGCATTTGCAACCTGTGCAATTGCCAGGCCCAAAATCACCAAAACCATCATTGATAATTTAACTCTATATTTCATAGCACCTTCTCCTATTTCTAATTCTTCTTAATATTTTATTTTCAAATATTCCACAGAACATAACATCATTACTGACAACCCTGCGGGTCGTCACAATCAAGCCATTGTTCCGTAATAACATCAAGGTCTTTAGTGTCGACATAGCAGTCTTTATTTAAATCGCCTGCATAATCAAGGGCGTAGCCGTTAACAGTATTGCAGTCAGGTATTACAACAGCCGACGGAACAAGACGGGTAAGATTTACATCATAGACGTTTTCACCTGTACTCGGATGGGCAGTATCGACGGCACATACCCACTTAATAGTGTGGGTTCCCGCAACGAGATTTACATCAAGCGGCGGAATGGTCGGGCCAACGGATTGGAGTGCAGCATCACGCGAAGTATACCCGATATTCACATCGTCTACATAAAGTCTGAGTCCGGCAGTGCCGTGAGTCTGAGGATTAAGGTCCATAACAATTGCATATCGGCCCTGATTTGCGACATCAACAGTGATATCATATTCCATAAATTCGCCTGTATCCAGATAACCAACATACCGTGATCCTGGTACACATGCGTCGCTAAAAACTTCCGGTCCATAGAGATTTGTTCCCCGAGGAGCCGCATCACTGCCAACCGGATTCAAATCGCCGGCCACATCATAATTTCCTGCGATGATCCTCACTCTGTTGCTGTTAATCGCAACTGGTTGTTTGGTGCTGACGAGCTGAAGGCCGTTAATTTCATTGGAATATATAATACGAACGAAATTCGGGTCACTGGCAATATTTACACCAGAGAAAACCACATAATTTCCACCCAGTACAAACTGGCCTGCAGGAACACCGCCTGTTACACTGTTTGCTCCCATCACAGTGCTTCCTCTTTTCAGCGTAAAACTTCCGGCAGCATTACCATAAACATAAATATCGTATGTTCCGCCATAAGTTCCAAATGTACGACTGCCAAACAACTGAATGTTTGGGTCTCCTGCGTTAGGACCATTTACGAATCCGTCATCCATCAGTCCGGTACCTGTTTTATAAGTATGGTCAACTCCAGGGTCGCCAATCCATACCTGAGCAGCATAAACTCCCGGACGATTCGGTTCAGCGGATGTTACAAGAGCAAAACTTCTTGGCGAACCCATCGGCTTTCCCCAGCCGCCGGAATATGCGTTCCACTTATTAATACCGTCATCATAGGCTGCGGTTCCACTGTAAGGCCTATTGTCATTATAGCCGTTGAGGTCTATATTGATAACCTCTCTCGCCGAGGCTACTCCGGCAATAGCGATACAAAATAAAATAACAATTAGTAATTTCTTTTTCATCTTTACGCCTCCTATAAGTTTTTTTTGCATTTTACTTTTTCCACCTGTTATTTCCTTGACGTCCTTCTTGCCCTTTAATTCGACCAGCCCTTCTGGTCATGCATATTTATCGTTTTACAAAAATCGCGATTTTTTTATTTTTTTAAAGGCGGAGCCGTGGAAGCTCGTATTATCAAATCCTGCGACAGCTTTATACATTCAGGTGAATAATCTTCGGGCGATTCAAGCTGTTTAAGCAGTGTCTGCGCTGCTATTCGGCCAATTTGCCGCAACGGTACACCGATGGTAGTAAGCGCCGGCGTAACAACATCGCACAGATACTCATCATTAAAGCAAATCAGACTGACTTGTTTGGGAATCTGTATATCAAGCATATGTGCGCCATGCAGAATTTTTAACGCTTCTACGTGGTCATACGCGAGAATGGCTGTTGCCTGTTGTTTTAACACGGCGGAAGCCAGAAAAGCAGGGGCTGAACGAAAAACAGTGTCATGGCCGGGAATCGGCTCAAGACCATGTTCTGCCAACCCTGAGAGATATGTATCATGGCGGTCTTTAATACTTCTGTGTTCCTTGTGGCTTGATGTCGGACCTGCATAAGCTATGCGGCGATGGCCAAGATCCATTAGATAACTAATCGCACGCCTGGTAGCATCAATGTCATCGGGAATAATAGACGAGCCGCTCGGGCCGCAGGGACCGTTAATAACCACATACGCCAAACCTGTCTTCTCCATAGCCTCGATAGTCTGACTGGAACATTCCTGCATCACAATTGCCCCGTCCACTCTCCATGACGGCAATTCCGTGTTGCTCTTCTCTAAATTCGGTACAGTAATACAAACATCATAACCTCTAATGTGAAGCGCACGAACAGATGCATTGATAATTGTCTGATATATATTGCCGGGCCAGCCTAAAACAGTATCACAACCAAGAATCGCTACCATTTTGGTTTGACGTCGGACAAGATTTTTGGCCGCAAGATTGGGCCGATATCCTAACGCATCAGCCACCTCGGTAATCCGCTGACGAACTTCTTTTCTGACAGAAAAGCCGTTCTTGTAATTACCGTTCAAAACCCTGCTGACGGTAGCCTCACTGACTCCACAATGAGCAGCAACCTTCTTTACAGTTGGTACTGAATTAGCTTCAGCCACGCTTCTCTCCGTTACAAGTACTGGATTCAACGTTTACAGACAACTTAAAAAACAAGTAAACGTTTACTTATATAAATTATCATCATCCTTCAGGTACGTCAAGATTTTTTATGTATTTTTATGTGTTTTTGCGTATTTTTTTTATTTTATTCGAAAAACCCATTTTCCAGCCCACCAAAAGCCTCCAAATGCAGACAGCAGGCATCCTGTTTTTGAAATAATTTAACAAATATTCTTGACGCACCGATACCGAATAAGCTATTATATAACAAGATTAGTAATCGTTTACTGCCATAAAAACGGTTTTGGTGAGCGTATTAATCGATTTACGGTGTCATTTTTGACAATTTAGGAAGGACGGAATTGAGAAACGAGAAAAAAACGGCCTGCACCGGATACGCTTGGAGTCTAACTTCTCTTATAGTAATTTTCATCGTATCCAATTGTCTTCAAGGGGCAAATATAAATGCTCTCACAAATCCCGGCTTTGAAAGCAGTACAAGCGGAAACTGGGCTGCCAGAGGCGGCACATTCGCAAGAACTACTACCCAAAAATACGCCGGCTCCTACAGCGGAATGTCAAGCAACAGAACCGCGACGTGGAATGGAATAAAACAGTCAGTGCTGGGCAAGATGAATGTTGGCAGCACCTATATACTATCCGGCTGGGCCAGAGTTTCAGCAACAAGTGATACAGTCAAAATAAGCGTTCAGCGAGATGATGGCTCAGGCACCAGTTACTTTAACGTAGCAACCGCTACCTGTAATAACACCGGCTGGACATATCTGTCAGGTAGTTTCACATTAAGCGTTACAGGCACACTATCAATTCTGGATGTTTACTTCGAGGGGCCTGCTTCGGGAGTAATTTTATATGTCGATGATGCAAATGTTTATGGTCCGCCGCCTAATCCCATTAACCCTAATGCTACAGGCCAGGTTAATACATCTGTACGTCATCAGATACTGGAAGGCTTCGGCGCTGCCGGCGCCTGGTATGACAACACACTTGTCAGCCTCGGAAATTCACAACCTGCCATTTATGATGTACTTTTCGGCCAATTGGGCCTTGATATATATAGATTAAAAAATAACTATCAGATTGATACCGGCTATGCAGGCAGGGCCGGCACAATAGTCGCAAATGCGACAGCATCTTTAGGACATTCGCCAAGAATTATGATTTCATCGTGGTCTCCTCCGGCATATCTCAAAAGCGACAGCAATACAATCGGCGGAACACTTAAAAAAAACGGCTCTGGCAATTATATGTATACTGAATTCGCGCAGTGGTGGTATGACAGCTTAATTGATTTTACAAATCACGGCGTTAATGCATACTATGTTAATATGCAAAATGAGCCGGATTATCTGGCTGATTGGGACACCTGCAAATTTAACCCCGTCGAAGATTCAAGCTGGGCAGGATATAATCTGGCGTTCAGGGCTATGTACACTAAATTAAATACAATGTCGAATCGGCCAAAACTTCTCGCTCCGGAAGCTGTCGGTCTGGAAGCGTCACGAGCATATCTTAATGTGCTAAACGCAAATGAAACCGATAAAGCAAATATTTATGGTTACGCCCATCATTTATACGGAGATGGCAACGTAGATTCGCCGGACGGTTATATCGCCAAAATGGCGAGTTTCGCCGCAACTTATAATGATAAACCTCGTTTGCAGACTGAATTCGCAAAAGGAACTTCAGTTACTCTTACATTTACCGATGCAATGAACCTGGCATTATTAATGCATAACAGTTTAACTGTTGAGAGCGCCGCATCTTATATCTATTGGGAATTATTCTGGACATCGCCAAAAGGTCTGGTAAGTATTTCAACTTCGGGCTATACCATTAATTCTGTTTATTACGCTTTTAAACATTACTCGGCTTTTACAGACCCCGACTGGCAGCGGCTTGACGCCAATACAAATTCGTCAGTCCTGAGAATATCATCTTATGTCAGCCCCGATAACAATAAACTGACCACGGTAATAATCAATCCTTCAGACTCTAATATAACCACGCTTCACCTTTCTATGGGCAACTTTGAAATTACGGACGGTAATGTTTATCGGTCAAGCTCAACGCAAAATTGCGTTTCTTTGGGAGCGTATCAGCCGTCTGTGCCGTTGAGTATTCCCAAGAAAACAATCACGACAATCGCTCTAAACGGAACGCTGATTCCAACCAACTGCACGGAAGTACAAAGCTTCGGTTACGGTTTGCTTTCTGATATAAATGGAGATTGTGTTGTAAACTATAAGGACCTTTTTGTTTTATCCGAATACTGGCTTAGAACAGATTGCGCCAGTAACGCAAACTGTGACGATGCCGACCTTGAGCCGGACGGTGATGTTGACTTTATTGATTTCAGTGATTTTGCCGAGCAATGGATGCGATGCAATGACCCTGTTGATTCGAACTGCACAGCAAGCTGGTAATAGAAGCAAGGCGAAATAAATTTGTCGAGATTTGAAAGAAAAGAAATGAAGTCAGGTACTTCAGAATTGACCCGTACCGGCAGAAATCACAGCGGTTTGTATTGTCAAAAAGAGAAATGGCATCATCCGTTATTTGCTGTCTATTTCCTTCTGTTCATAGTCTTTTGTTCATTGCCTGCCAATTCGAAACCTTCAGGGGGGCCATACGGACCGATTCAGCAAAATTATGATTTACCCAAAGTTGAGGGCAAAATTTACTATGCAGCGACAGATGGAAAGGCCGATGCGTCAGGCGAAACGCTCGAGCAGCCCACAACTCTCGAAGAGGCTACCAAACGGGTAGTAACCGGCGATGCAATCGTGATGCGAGGAGGCACTTATCGTACCGGCGGCTTGCTATTGAACCAGGGAATTACCATACAGCCCTATAAGGATGAACAACCTGTTCTAAAAGGAACCTTAGTTGCAAACCAGTGGGAACGTTTGAGAAACGGATTATGGAAAACCTCCTGGCCCACTTTATTTCCCGCCAAGCCCGCTGACTGGTGGACCCGTCAGAATTTTGGCAAAGAAACTCCAATGCACCGCTTTAATAATGATATGGTATTCGTAGATGGTAAATTTTTGCAATCGGCGGGTTGGGAAGGCGAACTCGATGCAAATTCGTTTTTTATTGATTATGACGCCAACGCGGTTTTTATAAATTTCGACCCCACAAACAAATTAGTCGAAATCACTGCTTTTAACAATTCTCTTACCCGAACAATAAAAGACTGCCACGGCAAGACATCTGACCGCAAAGGTTTAATACTTCGCGGCATTGTATTTACTCAATACGCTTACCGTGCCATCGAAATACAAGGGACAGGCCCCGAAGGTTTGGCCGATGAATCAACATTTGGAAAAGAAGTGGTTGGAACAACAATTGAGAATTGCACCATTTCTTATTGTTCCCGTGTCGCTGCATACCTGCGTGGAGATAAATTAACGCTGCGGAATTGCTTAGTGAGTGACACCAGCACGGAAGGCATTTTCATTCTAAGTTCGTCCGATGTCCTGTTGGAAAAAAACATCTTCAGACGCAACAATATCGAAAAAATCACCGGATATTATCCCGCCGCAGTTAAGATTTTTAATCAATGCCATCGGGTAACGTGCCGCGACAATCTGGTTATAGAGCAGCCAAATTCAAACGGTATCTGGTATGATGTCGGCAATGTTGACGGCGTGTTTTGCGACAACTGGATTGAGGGTGTAGGCAATATTCAGGAACGGATTACCACCGAGCGGTTCTGGCCGAGCAATAGCGGCTTCTTCTTTGAAATCTCAAAAGGAGCGATTTGTGCCGGAAACGTGTTTGTAAATTGCGATCAGGGTATTCGAGTATTAAACAGTTCAGATGTTAACGTTTACAACAATACATTAGTAAACAGTATTGTATTCTTTGGACGCACCGATAGAACTGCCGTCGGCGACCATTTCGGCTGGCATCCGAGCACCGGCCCGGATGTTAATGACCGCGATGGCCACACATTTGTAAATAACCTGCTTACTGCGGATGAAAATTACAAAGGCCCTCTTTTGGTTTTCTGGCAGATGCCATCCTTATGTGAACGGCTGAATAAGCCGCAAATTAAAAATCTCGATAATAATGCGTATGTGCAGCGTGCAGAAAAAGGCTCGCCGCGTATGATTTATTGGAGTCCTGCCCCTGACAGTAATTGCCAGATATTTTTCGATTCGCCCCAGGCTTTGAACAAAATGTATCCCGATTTCTCAGCTAACAGTCAAAATTTAGTAAATTACAAAGGCCCATTGTTCAAGAGTTCCGAACTGGGCAATTATGAATTGCTGCAGGCTTTTGACACATCCAAAACGGCGGCCAGGATTCCATCGGAAATCGGCAAGCTTCTCGGCCTGTCCGAAACTGATGCCCCGTTTATTGGAGCTTACCCGCCGATTCGATGAATCTGTAAATGATGCTATATCTGTATAGCAAACTGAGAAAGTAAAATTGAGACATGGTAAATTATTAAGACAAAAGGAAGAAGATGTCTATTAGTCGCTATTATAAAACTTTTTTCTTTATAGTAATTCTGATATCGTGCTTGTTCTCTGCCAGTACGGGACTGGCCGCAACAGGCACCGTAAATTACAACACCGTTTATCAGCAGCTTGAAGGTTTTGGCGGAGCTGTCGTCTATGATGTAACCAGCCTTGCAAGTCATCCGCAGAAAGAAGCTGTTTACGACCTTCTCTTCAGAGACCTTGGGCTTGACGTTTTAAGGATACGAAACAGCGTCGGCTACGACGATTCAAGTGTAACGGCTACGAAATCCGTCGTCGCTGCAGCCAGACAGTCGCAGCGTAACCCTGCTTTAAAGACAGAGCTGGTTCCGTGGTCGCCGCCAGGTTCTCTCAAAAGCGGCGGTATCGTTGAAGGCGGAACACTTGCCAAAAGCGGAGGTCTTTATGTTTATGACGCTTATGCGACATGGTGGGCCGACAGTTTGGACACATGGGCAAGCGGCAGTAACGGACTGACGCCGGACTATATAAGCATCCAAAACGAACCGGACATTGCAACCAGCTACGATTCCTGCAGATTTGACTCGACAGAAAACACCAATTATGCCGGTTATGATAAAGCTTTTGAAGCGGTATATAACGCCATTTACGCACAAATGGGTCTATCTATGCCGAAAATGCTCGCTCCAGAAACAATGGGCTACGGCAATTCGCAGGCATATATAAGCGCACTTGTAAGCATAGGCCAGATAAACAATATTTATGGTTTCTCGCATCATCTTTACAGCGACGGCAGCTATAGTAATCCCGATAATTACATCACAGGAATGACAAACTATGCCGCCAACTATGGCTATAAACCGCTGTTTATGACAGAATTCATTGCCGACGGCACCCCGACATTTGACCACGCGTTAAAGCTGGTTCAGCACATTTATAATTCTCTTGTTTATGAAAAGGTTACTTCATATTACCATTGGAGTATGATACGTGCTCAGCCTTCTACTGGCGGCGCTATAAATCTCAGCAGTTCCAGTTATGAAATTCGCGACCTTTACTGGTTTTTAAAGCATTATGCATATTTTACCGACCCCGGCTGGTATCGAATCGGGTCATCGACAGATTCGAGCAGTCTTAGATTGATTGCCTTTAAGAATCCCGAAAACGACCAGCTTACAATTGTAATAATCAATATTTCCAGCGGCACTGTCAGCTTAAATCTTGCTATAAATAATTTTTCGCCTGTCGATTCGGAAGTTTATCGAAGCAGCTCAACGGAACATTGGCTATATCTTGGTGCGTTTGTTCCATCACAAGCTTTGTCGCTGCCTGCAAATTCCATTACAACCATTGCGCTTTCCACTACCGCAGTTCCGCAGAAAACTCTGACAATATCTTCAACAGCCGGCGGAAATGTTACAACTCCCGGTGAAGGCATCTTCCAATATAACCAGGGCAGCGAGGCTTCAATCATCGCAACGGCTGATTTGACTTATCATTTTGTCAACTGGACAGGAACAGCGGTAACAGCCGGTAAGGTCGCCAATCCTGATGCCTCAAGCACGATCGTCACTATGGATGCTAATTATACAGTTGCAGCCAATTTTGAAGCTGACCCGCCAAGTACAGGCATTAATATCATAGGTTCATGGACATCAGGTTTAAGTCATTCTCGGGAAGCCGGCAGCAATCGTGCTTTAATATTTATCGCGCACGGCGAATCTACCGCTGATATGAATTTGGCTTCAGTAACTTACGGCGGCCAGCCAATGACAAAAGTTATCGCCAGGAATTATTCTTCCGGCGGCGGAAGAGCCTATGCTGTCGCATATATCCTCAAAGAACCCGGCATCGCCGCAGCGACCGGCAGCACTTTTTCTCCGATCTGGAGTCCGTCAGCAACTACTGTCGGATATTCCAGCGCATTCTTTTCAAATGTTGACCAGACTTCTTCTATCGGAGCATCTGCCAGCGGCGGGAGCACAACCAATCCGGTCACAACTTCCTCTCTGAATACAAATGACGGCGATATGGTTATTGATGCCGCTACCTGCGGTCAGGCAGGCTCATATACATTAAACAACAGCTTTGTCGAAGGCACCGACCAGACAATGAGTAATACAGCGACAGGGGTCGCCGGACATAAGTCCGCGACAGGAGTAAGTGAAACCCCAAGCGCAACATATTCCGGCTCCATAAATCGTCAGGTTATTATCGGCTTTGTAATCAAGGCTGGTGCTGTCACCTGCCCGCAGATTCTGGCAGCAGGTTACGGTCTTTTGTCGGACATTAGCGGTGACTGTTACGTTAATTTTGAGGATCTTGAAATTATTTATGAATATTGGCTAAATACCGATTGCGCTACCGTAGAAAATTGCGATGGCGCCGACCTTGAACCGGACGGCGATGTTGACTTTATTGATTTCAGCGATTTTGCCGAGCAGTGGATGCAATGCAATGACCCGCAGAATTTAAATTGTATACCGAATTGGTGAATTTAAAAAGCATAAGGATGTAAGGATGTTTATTAAAAATTTAGGAAGATGTCTATTTTTAACGGCTATTATTTCATCTATTGCTCTTGGCGACTGGAAAAGCGACGCTAATACAAGAATCGAAAACATACGCAAAAGAAATGCGCAGATTACGTTAGTCAACTCTCTTGGACAGCCGGTCAGCGGCATTAATGTGCAAATAGACCAGATTAAGCATCGCTTCGGATTCGGCACGTGCATCAGAAATTCGAAAATGAGTGACAATAACTATAAAAATTTCATCCTTGACCACTTCGAATGGGCGGTTTGTGAAAATGAGTCAAAATGGGCTGCCAATGAAGGAACAAGGGATTCCGAGACATATACGTCCGCGGACAGTATTTACACCTGGTGCAACAGCAATGGAATTAAAATGCGAGGTCATACTCTTTTTTGGGAACAGTTGACTTATGTTCAATCCTGGGTGCAGTCTTTACCTTACGCAACATATCCAACTTCAAGTGAACTGCTGGACGAAGTTGATGAACGTATTGACCACGCAGTAGCTCATTTCAGAAATAAATTTAAGCATTGGGACGTTGATAATGAAATGCTGCCGACCGGCAGTGACTATCAATTCTATAACCGTCTCGGCGAGGCGGGAAGAGTTCATATGTACCAGCGGGCTCGTACGGTGGACCCGAATTGCAAACTGTTTTTGAACGAATATTCCGGTAATTCATTTGGAGGCTACGATTCCGCTCCTTATGTTTCTCGTGCCAGCAGTTTAATTAGTATGGGAGCGCCGATTGACGGCCTTGGTATCCAGGCCCACTTGGGTGCAGATATAACCTTTGACCCACAACTGTATTATAATAATGTTCTCCAGCCTTTAGCGGCATTGGGCAAACCTATATGGGCTACCGAATTCGACGCCTCGCACACCGATGCAACAATCTCAGCTGATAATATCGAGAACTTCATGCGTATATGCTTCAGTCATGCTAATGTTGAAGGCATAATGTTTTGGGGCTTTATGAATGGCCAGATGTGGCGAACGAACGCAGGTCTTTGTGACAGCAGCGGGAACTTAACTGTACAAGGCCAGCGATATGAATCGCTGATGGACGAATGGACAACCGAAGATGACGGTATCACCGATGTGGATGGAAATGTGGACTTCAGGGGATTTCACGGAACTTACGAGATAACACTTACAAAGACCGGTCAGACCACCGAGGTACACACAATAGAGTTAGAACCTGGAAGTGCGACACAGCCATTTACAATTGTAACGAATCTTCACTCCTCGGAACCGGAATATATCGCTCCAACACCGAACCCAATGACCTGGGCTTCGGCGCCTGCCGCGACAGGTCCAACTACTATTACAATGACTGCAACAACCGCGACCGACGATTCTCTGCCTGTGCAGTATTATTTCGAATGCACCAACGACGCAAGCAAGAGCAGCGACTGGCAGACAAGTACAACTTATGTCGCAGCGGGTTTAAATCCGAATACGTTATATACATTTAGAGTTAAGGCACGCGATAATGCCGCTGTTCCAAATGAAACCGGCTTATCCGGCAGCGCATCGGCAACTACCCTGCCGCCCAACACAGACGTAGA
>Ga0315283_10000407_pt1 | contig 31647 bp, 26 predicted proteins | sample YL17G09_0_MG_FD_204541 | JGI IMG/M metagenome (GOLD analysis project Ga0315283, IMG submission 204541) | Sediment microbial communities from Yellowstone Lake, YNP, Wyoming, USA - YL17G09_0 | ecosystem: Environmental > Aquatic > Freshwater > Lake > Sediment | place: USA: Wyoming | collected...
GGGGGGGGGGGCCCCCACCCCCCGGGGGCCCGGGGGTGGGGGGGGGGGCCCGGTCTGGGCGCCCGCCCCCCCCCCCCCCCACTCCCGGGTCCCTCGCCGGTTGGCGCGTGCCAGGCGCGGCACGGCCGAAACTACCTCCCCAGCAGCCCCAGGATGCCGGTGGTCATCCACGGCATATAGGTGATCAGCAGCACGCCGATGCCGAGGATGAGCAGGAAGGGCAGGACGTGCCGGTAGAGTTCGGGCAGCGGCTTGTTGAAGCGCGACGACGACAGGAAGAGGTTGAGCCCCACCGGCGGGAACAGGAACCCCAGCTCGAGATTCGCCAGGAACACCACGCCCAGGTGGATGGGATTGATTCCGAACGCGACCCCGATGGGTGCCACCAGCGGCGCCAGGATGATGATCGCCGAGTAGATCTCGAGCACGCTGCCAAGCACCAGCAGCACGATGTTGAGGACCAGCAGGAAGACGAGCGGCGAGTGGATGTGCGTCTGCACCGCGGCCAGCAGCGCCATCGGGATCTGCGCGTCCACCAGCCAGCTCGTGAGCCCCATCGCGCTCGCCAGCAGGATCAGCACCGAGCCGCACAGCACGCCGGCCTTGAGCAGCACGCCGGGCAACTCGCGCACCGGGTGGATGTCGCGCATCACGAAGCACTCGACCACGATGGCGTAGGCGAAGGCCACCGCCGCGGCCTCGACCATGGTGGCCATCCCGGTGGCGAACAGCACCACCACCAGCACCGGCACCGACAGTTCCCACTTGGCCACCCAGCCGGAGACCAGCGCCTCCTTGAACGAAAACGCCTGCCGCGGGGCCCCGACCTTGCCGCCGACGCGCATGCCGTAGAGCCCCACCAGCAGCACCAGCAGGGTGCCGGGCAGCAGGCCGGCGAGATAGAGCGAGTCGGCGGGCACGCTGGCCACGACCGCGTAGAGGATGACCGGCAGGCTGGGCGGGTAGAGCAGACCAAGGCTGCCCGAGGCGGTCACCAGTCCGAGCGAGAACCCCTCCGGGTACTTCTCCTCGCGCAGGATGGGATAGAGCAGCCCGCCCAGCGCCATGATGGTGATGCCCGAGCCGCCGGTGAAGGTGGTGAACAGCGCGCACACCGCGGCCACCAGCACCGCCACGCCGCCGGGCATCCAGCCGAAGAGCGCGCGGAAGAAGCGCACCAGGCGCAGCGAGGCATGCGACTCGGCCAGCACGTAGCCGCAGGCGGTCAGCAGCGGGATGGCCGGCAGCGTCGGCGAGAGCATGAGCCGGTAGACCTCCGCCGTCACCGACGCGACCGGCACCGCGTCCTTGAAGAACAGCAGCAGCGCGATGCCGCCCATGGCAACGAAGACCGGCGCACCGACCAGCGCGGCCAGCACGATCACCGCCAGCAGCGGCACCCAGAGCGCGTGCGCGACCGCGGGGACGGCTCCAAGCCCGAAGGCGAACGCCATGGCGCCGAAGGCCAGCGTCCTGCCCCTCCAGCCGTCGGCCGCGCCCCACGCCAACTGGATCGCGATCAGCGCCAGCGCCACCGGCATGACGCACTCGCTGATCCAGATCGGCAGCCCGATCGCCAGCATGCCGCCCTGGAGCCGGTCTGCGAGCACCACCCCCCAGGCCGAGTACGCCAGCAAGCTGCAGACGGCGGCCGCGACCGCGGAGGAGAACAGGCGCGCGACGTTCCGCGCCTTCGCGTGCCCGAGCGCCTCGGCAGTCGAGAGCGTCAGGTGCCGCCGCTGGCGCGTCGCCAGCAGGCCGCCGAGGAAGGCGAGCCAGAGCGTCAACTGCGCGCGGTAGGTGGCCGAGCCCGGGACCGCGAAGCCGCCAAACGGGCGGCCCACGGCATCGATCAGCGGCAGCGCCATCGAGACCAGGAAGGCGAAGACCAGCACCCCGCCTTCGAGGTTCCGCAGGGCCGCCACGACGCGACCCGGCCGCGGCTGCGGGGCGTCAGGCGTCATGGATCAGCGCGCGCCGCCGCTCTTCTGGCGGTATGCGTCGCGCTCACGGCGCGCCAGCTCGAGGATGTCAGGCGGCACGCGGATGCCCTTCATCCCGTTGGCGAATTCCTCCGCCGCCAGGCGGAACTGGGTGGCGCTCGCCCCGCTCACGGCGTTCACCTTGAGCCCGCGCTTCATCATCTCGGCCACGGCGGTGGTGTCCTGGCGTGGCACCTCGACCTCGAGCTTGTGCTCGAGCCGGCGGCACGACTCCAGGATCCGCACGCGGTCGGGCTCGGCGATCTTCGCCCACGCCTGCCTGGTCATGACGAGCCCGCCCACCAGCGGCGCCAGCCCCATGCCCACCAGGTTGGGCGTCATCCGGTACCACTGCAGGGTGAGTCCGAGCAACGGCGTGGTCGGGTAGGAGTCGATCATGCCGGTCTGCAGCGCGGTCATGATGTCGGTGGCCGCGAGCGGCACGGGCTGGTAGCCGAGCTCCCGCCAAAGGGTCACCATCTGGTCGTCGCCCGCCCAGACGAACATCTTGGTCTTGCGCAGCCCCTCCGCCGACTCGACCGGATGCTTGGTGAAGAAGTAGACCCAACCACCGTGTCCCCAGGCCAGCAGCATGAACCCCTTGGCCTCGAGCCGCTGCTTGAGCAGCGGAGTGAGCTTGTCGAGCGTGGCGTAGAGTTCCGGGTAGGAGGTGAAGAACATCGGGATGTTGAAGACGTTGAAGGCCGGGTCGATGTTGGCGAGCCCCGCGGTGGTGACGGCCGCCGCCTGCAGTTGGCCGATGCGCATCTTGCGCACCAGGTCCGGCTCGTCGCCCGCCACACCGCCCGGGTAGACGCGCAGCACGACCCGCCCCTGCGTGCCGGAGGTCCATTGCGCGCCCATGTCGCGCATGGACTTGTCCCAGACCGAGCCTTCAGGCACCAGCGTCGCGAGCTTGATGATCTGCGGCTGTGCCGCCGCGAACGCGGGCGCGAGCACGGTGGCGGCCAGCGCGAGCGCAGCAGCGCACCGCACGGCCGGCACGGTGAAACGGGCGAAGCACCTCACCTGGGGGACATTTCCCATTACTTCTCCTGGATCTGCGTGGTGTCAGGGGGAGCGGATTCGTCGACGAAGAATTCGTCCGCACGTTCGATCAGCGCCCGGGCCTTGCGCTGCAGGACGATGGTGACCAGGCGTTGCGCGGGGTCGCGGTCCGGGTCGAACTCGAGCGCGCGGTCCAGGAGCGCTACGAATTCCCCACGATCCTGCTTGAGCACCGAGACGGTCGTGGCGAGCGTCACGTAGGGCGAGGCCCTGGTGTCCTTCGAGAGCGCCACCGCCCGCGCGAAATGCCCGCGCGCGCGCGCCTCGGAGCCGCCCATCGCCTCGGGCAGCGCATCGAGCAGGATGAGCGCCTCGTGGATCGCGCCACCCTCGTAGCCCTCGTCGAGCGCAAGCCCGCGTTCCATGAGCGCGCGAATCGCCGGCAGGTCGGCCAGCAGTTCCGGGTGGTCCTTCCCGAGCGAGATGGCCGAGCCCCACGAGGCTGCCGTCCAGTAGAGCATCGGGAGGTCGCGCTTCTGGATGCTCGCCGCGGCCTTCACCGGATCGAGCTGGAGCCCCGTGGAGATGCCCCGGCAGCGCTTCTCGAGCCCGCGCAGCCCGTAACCGCGCGCGCGCAAGAAGAGTCTCAGCGCGCGCTCGTGCAGCGCCGTGGCGCGCGGGTAGTCGCTGTTCACCAGCAGATCGCCATCGGCCTGCACGAACGCGTAGGAGTACTGCGTGAAGCCCTTGCAGAGGGTGAGCAGGAGGCCCTCGTGGTCGGGCACCACCGCAAGCAGCGCCTCCATGGTCTTCAGGCCGAACGGCAGCGCGTCGCGCACCAGCTCGGGATCCTCGTCGGTGCCGTAGACGTCCACGCCGCTGGTGAGCGTGTTGGCCACGCTCCGGACCGCCCAGCGCTTGACCGAGCACGAGGAGAGCGCCAGGGGAAGCAAGAGGAGCAAGGCGAACGCCAGGACCAGACGTGGTGCACGTGGGGACATGCCCGCACGCTAGCGCGGGGCCGGAGACGCGGTCAAGCGCGGGGCTTCGCACGATTGAAATTCGGCCAGGGCGGCCGTATGGTCCGCGACGTCGACGCAACCCCCACCTGGCCCCCCCCCTTCTGAGTGGAGAAGTCATGCCGAACCCCCTGGTCGCACTCGTCCTTTCCCTTCTGGTGCAACTCACCGCCGCGGGGCCTGGCCCCGGGGGGATGACCTGGGGCTCGCTCGGCTCGGCCCGGGGTGCCGATTCGCCCGCCGGCGCGATCCGCGAATATGCCCGGGCCTTCTCGGAGCGTTCCGTCCTGCGGCTCGGCGCGCTGCTCGCCGCGGACTTCCGCTCCCACATCGTCGGGCAGGACCTGGTGGAGTCGCGCTTCCCCGAGGGGATCGACCGCGCGATGGAGATGAGCGTGATCCGGGGACTCATCCAGGGCATTCGCCAGGGTGACAGCGTGCTGGCCGCGCCGATGCGTGAGGTCCGCGTGAAGGCGGAAGGTCTGCACGAGGCGGCTGACCCCGAGCATCCCGATTCCACCGAGCACTACAGGCTCGTCGTGATCGGCCGCTTCACATTCGAATTGTCCACCGACGATGGCACGGAGTACCTCAATCATCCCTCGCTCCACATCGTGCACCTGGTGCGCGGCGATGCGGCCATGCTGGTCCCCGGGCAGCCCGCCGATGCGCGGCACTGGTACATCCGTCGCTGGCTCGAGGACGTGAACGGACTGGAGGCCGCACTGGGCAAGATCGAGGGCGATTGCGGGCAAGCCGACTCGGCCACGACTTCGATGGCGCTCACAACGCTGTCGCTCGCCATCCACCCGCTCGGCAACCCCGCGTGCCCGACGCTGGACATCGCCTGCGACCTGCCGGCGGCCGGGCCCGCGCGCATCGAGGTATTCGACGTGATGGGCCGCCGGCTTCAGCGGAAGGAGTTCGACGTGGCCGCGCCCGGGACGATGAAGCTCCAGGCCGGCGCCGGTGTGCATCTCGCGCCTGGCGCCTACTGGGTGCGGCTCAGCCAGGCCTCCCGCCACAGCACGCGGATGGTCGTCGTCGCGAAGTAGCGGTACTGCGGACCGAGCCTCGCCACGCACCCGCTCTCAGAGCCCGGCGACGGCGACGGCCGCCGCGAACCGGCGGGACAGCTCCCGGTACTGGCTCTCGCTGGTGTCGGCGAACGCCTCGTCCCGGCTCGAGCCGAGATCGAGGTAATCGAGCGGCACGGGGAACTGATCGTCGGTGGCGTCGACCCGCGTGTTCGCGACGCGGTTGTAGAGATGCCACGCATCGCCGACGCGGGTCTTGAGGATCTCGCCCCCGAAGTGATCGTTCAGGACCAGTGCGGTCAATCCGGCAGCATCCCCGTCGCCAGGCGCACGAGCCACAGCACGGCAAGCGCGGCGGCGTTCGCGGCGAACACGTGCGGGATCCAGCGGTCGGGGCGCGCGCGCAGGCGGCCCGAGAGCCAGGCCGCCCACAGCGCCCACGCAGCCACGGCCTGCAGCGCCAGCGCCAGCGCCCATGGGTGCAGCGCCAGCGACTCCCGCCACGCGCCGCGCGCGAGCAGCGCCAGCGCGCGCGTGACGCCGCAGGTCGGGCAGGCGAGCCCACCCGCGCGCCGCAGCGCGCACAACGGCTCACCGGTCGCGGCGTGCGGCGCGGCGAGGGCCACCCAGGCAAGGGCCAGCGCCGCGCCCGCCACGAGCCAGGCCAGCCACGCGCCGCGCCGGGCCCCTGCCGGCGCGAGCGCGTGGCAGCACGAGGGACTCAAGCGGGCCCTTCCGGCACCGGCGGCACCTGAGGCGCCGGCGTGACTGGCGGCACGGGCGCCTGCGCTGGCGGCGCGGAGGCGAAGACCTGGAACTCCGGACCGAACTGCCCGAGGAATTCCGGCCCGAACGCCCGGTACGCCACGTGAAGCGGCAGCAGGACCACCTGGCCGACATACGGCGTGATCAGCAGCAGGAAGCCGATGCAGCAGGTCGCGAACCCCACGGCCATCACCACCGCCCCGACCGCAACAAAGAGCACCAGCACGAGCAGCGCGTAGAGCACGAACTGCCCGAGGTGCTCGCGCAGGAGCGGCAGGAAGCGCCGCCAGGCCTCGTTCGCCCGGATCCCGTGACGGTACATCAGCGGCACTACGAAGTCGTCGAGCAGCAACCCCACGAACGCGACCAGCAACCCGACGAGACCCACCAGCGCGATGCCGCCGACGATCGGCGGCGCCATGGCCACGCGCTCGTGGAAGCCGAGCCAGCCCAGCAGCGCCGTGCCGATGGTCGCGAAGATCAGCCCGAGGATCACCAGGCCCGACACGATCGCGAAGCCGAGCTTCCACAGGAAGAGCGAGTTCCCCAACGGCGCGGTGTGCTTCCAGGGCTCGACGATCGCGGCACGCCCGCAGGCCACGCCCTCGAGGAAGACGAACTTGCCGCGCGCGCCGAGCCACAGGAAGACGAGGCCCACGGCGATGGCCAGGACGATCAGTCCCGCCAGCAGCGGCCCCCAGACCAGGGCAGGCAGGAGATCGTGCAGGTGGGGACCGGGGAAGTGGCCCCCGGTGAAGTGACCGCGCCCGAACTTCCGCACCCAACTCGAGTGCCCCCACCCGCCGGAGAACCAGTCCGAGAGGAAGGCGGCAAAGCCCAGCACGAGCCAGGTCTCGAGCCGGAACGGCGTGAACAGGAGGCTTCGGGCGCGCGCGATGGCGCTCTGCAATGGACCGAGGTAGGAGATGTTCATCGGCGGCCTCCTGCGCCGCGCGGGCGCGCTGGGTGTCCCATGATGCCGCAGAGGCTCCAGCGGGGAGCGGCGCAAGGATGCGGAGGCCGGCGGCGTGGCCCACGGACCGCAGATCCTGCCGGTCCTCAGGAGCACTCTATCAAAGGAGCGCCTGCAACACCCGCACCAGACTGACCATCGGCGATTCGGCATCCGGGGGCAGGCGGGGCCCGGCGCCCAACCCGTCAGCCGGCGGCCCCTGGCGGCGACGGCTCGTCGATGGCCGCGCGGAGCACCGCCGCGTCAGTGCAACCGCTTGCGCCGGTTCCGCACGAAGTCGCGGAACAAGTAGGCGCCCAGATTCTGCGGGTCGGCCTCGTAGATGCGGCCGTGGTTCAGCTCCGTCAGGCGGCGCACGAAGTCGAGCAGCGGGGGATCGGCGGCGAGCATGAAGGTCGTGATCGTGATGCGCTTGCGGCGGCAGTAGACCGCCTCCTCGAGCGTGCGGTTCACGATCTTGGGATCGAGGCCGAAGGGGTTCTTGTAGAGACCGCCTGGCTCGCGGATGGCCGAGGGCTTGCCGTCGGTGACCATGAAGATCTGCTTGTTCGCGCCCCGGCGGCCCCCGAGGATGCGCCGGGCGAGCGCGAGCCCGGCCCGGGTGTTGGTGTGGAACGGCCCGGCCTGGATCTTCAGCAGGTCGCGGATCGGCACCTGCGCGGCGTCGCCGCCGAACAGCACCACGTCGAGCGTGTCCTTGGGATAACGCGTCTCGATCAGGTGGGCCAGCGCCAGCGCGATCTTCTTGGCCGGCGTGATGCGGTCCTCGCCGTAGAGGACCATGCTGTGGCTGACGTCCACCATCAGCACGGTGGCGGCCGACGAGAGGTGCTCCTGCTCGTAGACCTCGAGGTCCTCCTCCTCGAGCCTGAACTCCTCGATGCCGCGGTTGCGGACGGCATTGCTCAACGTGCCGAGCGGATCGAGGCGGCCGAGGTCGTCGCCGAACTGGTAGGGCCGGGTCTCCGAGAGGCGCTCGCCGCCGTGGCCCGCGACCGGCGTGCGGTGGTCGCCCGCCCCGCCAGCCTGCAGCGCCGTGAAGATCTCGTTGAGCGAGTCCTGGCGGATGCGCTTCTCACCCTGCGGCGTGACCTCGAAGCCCTGATCCGTGCGCCGGGCTTCGCCCGATTCCTCGAGCAGTTGCTTGAAGTCCTCGAGCCCGAACTTCTCGTTGAAGAAGCCGTACTGCTCGCCGAAGTGCGCCATCCAGCGCAGCGCCTCGCCCGCGTCGCCGCCGGTCTGGAGCAGCAGGTTCCGGTAGATCTCCATCATTTGCCGGAGGAAGTCGAGGTCCCCGGGCCGCGGGCCCTGCCACTGCGTGTAATCGAAGCGCATGGCGGTTCTCAGACGTCGCGGCGCGCGATGAGCACCGCGTAGCCGGGATTGCCGTCGCGGGGCTCGGAGCCCTCGGCCTCGATCGTGAGCCCGGCCTCGGCGAACCAGCCGCGGTAGGTACCGACGTCGGCCTGGCTGTAGTACATGCGCACCCCCGGCACGCCGCGCCAGTCCTTCTCGACCCCGGTCCACGACTGCTTGCCGACCATGGCGAGGAACCGGCCGCCGGGCCCGAGCCAGCCGGCCACGCGCGCAATCAGGGCGGGCTGGTCGGCGAGCGGCAGGTTGAAGATGGAGTAGAACGCGACCACCGCGTCGAAGGAGCCCGGCTCGAACTCGACGGCGGTCATGTCGGCGCAGACGAAGCGCGCCTGCGGCACCAGCGCACGGGCGCGCTCGATCTGCACCGGCGAGAGGTCCACCCCGGTCACGGCGCAGCGCTTCACCAGCTCGCGCGCCACCGGCACGCCGTTGCCGCAGCCCAGGTCGAGCACGCGCGCGCCATCGGCCAGCAGGGGCGTGAAGCGGCCGAGCCAGTAGGCGTAGCCGGAGCCCTCGAGGTCGAAGGTGTCGCCGCGGTAGGCGTACGACGCCAGGTCGTAGCCCACGCGCACCAGCTCGCGCGGGTCGCGGATGTGGTCCATGGGACGCTCCGGGGCACCCGCGCGAAGCGTGAGTCCGGGCCTCGCCGGCCCTGCTCCCGCCGCCGGCCGCTCCGCCCCCGCTCGCTCCGCGTCCGACCGCTCCACCGGCTCAGTCCTCGCCGATGCCGCTGAGCATGGACTTGAGCATGTCCTTGTAGGACGCGTGCGCGTCGTCGCTGCGTTCGCGCGAGAGCATCGAGTTCTGGTGCAGTCCCTCCAGCACGAACTCCATCGCGACCGCGGCCTCGCCGGCGTCCTTCGGCTCGAGGTACTGGTCCGCCAGCGCCGCGAGCCCGCGCACCGCGCCCAGTTGCTGCGCGTACTCGGCCTGCGGCAGGTCGTCCGCGATGGCGACGTGGTGTCCGGCCGCGAACCACTCGAGCACCGTGCGGTATTCGGAGGGCGCCGGCTCGGGCGGCGGCATCCCGGCCGTTCGGCGGGCGCGCTTGGGCTTGAAGGCGTCGGGGAAGCGCTGGGCGAAGAGCGCCTTGACGCCGCGCCCGAGCAGCGCGCGGGCCACGTTCAACGCCCCCTCCTGCTCGCCCTCGAGCACCAGCTCCACCTTGCCGCTCACCGCCGAGACCGCCTGTTGCAGGTCGCACACGCGGGCGACCACGCGCGGCTCGCCGGTCACCAGGCCGCGGCGCTCGGCGTTCGAGATCAGGTTCTCCATGAGCGCGATCGGCAGCCGCGCGGACACCCCGGAGTTCTGGTCCACGTACTCGCTGCGGCGCGCCTGGATGGCGACCTCCTCCACCAGTTCGCGCAGGAATCCGGACACGACGACCTCGACCTCGCCGCCGCGCTCGATCCAGGACTCCTGTGCAGTGATGGCCATGCCATCCTCGCGGGCCAGCGGGTAGTGCGTGATGATCTGCGAGCTGATGCGGTCCCGCAGCGGCGTGATGATGTTGCCGCGGTTCGTGTAGTCCTCCGGGTTGGCCGAGAACACCACCAGCAGATCGAGCGGCATGCGCACCGGGAAGCCGCGGATCTGGAAATCCTTCTCTTCGAGGATGTTCAGCAGCCCCACCTGGATGCGCGGCTGCAGGTCGGGCAGCTCGTTGATGGCGAAGATGCCGCGGTTGGTGCGCGGGATGATGCCGTAGTGGATGACGCGCTCGTCCGAGTAGTCGAGCTTGAGCGTGGCCGCCTTGATCGGGTCGATGTCGCCGATCAGGTCCGCGATGGTGACGTCGGGCGTGGCCAGCTTCTCCTGGTAGCGCTGCTCGCGGTTCAGCCAGACGAGCGGCGTCTCGTCGCCGAGCGTCTCGAGTTGCTGGCGCGCGTGGCGCGTGACCGGGGCGTGGGGGTCGCTGTTGAGCGGGCAGCCCTCGACCGCCGGGATCCACTCGTCCAGGAAGCGCGAGAGCGAGCGCAGCAGCCGGGTCTTGGCCTGCCCGCGCAGGCCGAGCAGGATGAAGTCGTGGCGCGAGAGCAGGGCGTTCACGATCTGGGGCTCGACCGTGCGCTCGAAGCCGATGATGCCGGGGAACAGCCGTTCACCCGAGCGGATCGCGGCGATCAGGTTCGCGCGCAGTTCCTCGCGGACCGAGCGCGGCCGGTAGCCGGAGGTCTTGAGCGCTCCGAAGGTGCGGGGACGGGACATCGATTGGCGTCTCCTGGAGTGCGGCGGATTCCCGTCACGGTTGATGCGGGACCGACCGGTGGATCAAGGGTCCGCACCAGCGGCGCGGACACGCAACGGCTTCGCGGATGTGTCGTTAGATGCCTGTGATAGTGTGGCGATTCTGGTGCTCGAGAAGTGGCATTCCTGCGTGTTTCCGCCACCGGAGGTCCCCGAATGAAGGTCCTGATCGTCCACGCCCATCCCGAGCCGCGCTCGTTCGTCGGCGCCCTGCGTGACGTCGCGGTCGAGGAATTGACGCCCCTCGGCCACGAGGTGCGGGTCTCGGACCTCCACGCGATAGGGTTCCGCGCCGATACGGGGCGCCACGACTTCCTCGAAGCCGCCGACGCAGGATACCTCAAGCCGCAGCGCGAGCAGATGCACGCCAGCGAGCGGGGAACGTTCGCGCCGGACGTGGGGGCCGAGATCGAAAGACTCCTCTGGGCGGACACGGTGCTGTGGACCTTCCCGCTCTGGTGGTTCTCGCTGCCCGCGATCCTCAAGGGCTGGGTGGACCGCGTCTTCGTGATGGGCACCATCTACGGCGGCGGCCGGATCTACGCGACCGGTGCACTCAAGGGCCGCCGCGCGATGCTCGCGTTCACCACCGGCGGGCCCGCCGCCTCGTACGCGCCGGGCGGGTTCAACGGCGACCTGAACCTGCTCCTCTACCCCATCCATCACGGCATGCTGTGGTTTACCGGGATGGAGGTGCTGCCGCCGTTCGTGGTCTACGGCCCCGCCCGCATGAGCGACGAGGAACGCGCCGCGGCGCTGGATGCGTGGCGAGAGAGGCTGCGCGGGATCGAGCGCCTCGCGCCGCTAGGCCCCGACTGCGGCGTGCCCGCGGCATGATGGGCTGACGAACAGCCACTGACCGGGCGAGGTGAGCGGGCGAGGACGGCGGCGGCGCACGTCTGCGCTATGCTGCCGGCCATGCGCGACCCTGCCCTGCTCGAGGAATCCCGTGCGCTGCGGCGCGCGGTCGAGCCTTGGCCGACCATCGAGGCTTTGCGGGCAGCGCCCGAATGGCCGGAACTCGGCGCGCAGCTCCAGCGCCTGCTCGGCACGCCGCGCTTCCTCCCGGCGCCCTCGCTCCCACCGCCGTCGTCCGACCTCGCGCGCGTGCGGGCCGTGCACTGGAACATCGAGCACGGCAACGAATACGAGCAGGTCGAGCGAGCGCTGCTCACGCACGACGCGCTGCGCGATGCGGACCTGGTTCTGCTCAACGAGGTGGACCTCGGCATGGCGCGCTCCGGCAACCGCGACATCGCCGCCGACCTGGCGCGCGCCCTCGGGTTCCACGGCGTCTTCGGCGCGCTGTTCCTCGAGCTGACGCCCGGGCGCGACGACGACCTGCGCTTCGCGGCGCGCCGCAAGAACCAGGAGAGCCTCTTCGGCGTCGCCATCCTCTCGCGCTGGCCCGTCACAGAAGCGCGCATCGTGGACCTGCCCAGCCCCGAGCACATTCAGTTCGACGTCGAGCGCATGGTCGGACGCCACATCGGCCTCGTGGCCGCGATCGAGCGTCCCGGCGCGCCGTTCATCGCGGTCTCGGCCCACCTCGAGGTCCACCGCACGCGCGCGCACCGCGCGGCACAGGTGCGCGTGCTGGCGAACGCGCTGCGCGGCGAGCCCCGCCCCGTGATCTTCGCAGGAGACTTCAACTCGCACACCTTCGACCGCGGGCTGTGGCATGCGCCGCTGGCGGGAGCACTGGCGCTGCTGCTGACTCCAGGCGGGGCGCTGCGGCACCGCCTGCTCCATCCCGACGAGGGCCCGGCGCGCGAGCCGCTCTTCGACGAGATGCGCGACGCGGGCTTCGAGTGGGCGCCGTTCGTGGACCACGAGCCCACGCTGCGGTTGCGCTTCGACCGCCTGGACGAACTGCGCACGCTCTTCGGCCCGGCGCACGGACTGGCGCGCCGGCTCTTCGCACGGGCCGAGCAGCGTGCACGTCTGCGGCTCGACTGGTTCGCGGGCCGCGGCTGGCAGGGCGGCCGCGGGTTCACGGTGTCTGATTTCGACGGCCCCGGGCGAGCGAGCGATCACGCGCCGCTCGTGGCAGAGTTCCCACCTGCCTTGCCGCATCCGGCGGCGCCCGGATAGAGTCCCGGGTCCGAACACTACCTTCCGGCCCCTCCCACGCGCGGAGTTCGCATGCCCTTTCCCGCCACCGACACGCTGGCCATCATCGGCGCCGGCCCGGTCGGACTCGAGGCCGCCCTCGCGGCGCTCGACCGTGGCTTCGACGTGCAGGTGTTCGAGCAAGGCGAGGTGGGCTCGCATCCGCTCGCCTGGGGCCACGTACGGATGTTCACGCCCTGGCGCATGAACCTGGGGAAGCATTCGCGCGCGCACCTCGAGGCAGCCGGCTGGACCGCGCCCGATCCCGAGACCCGCCCCACCGGACTCGAACTGGCTGAGCGCTACCTGCAGCCGCTCGCGCTCCTGCCCGAAATGATCAGACTCATCCACCCGTACACGCAGGTCGTGCGGGCGAGCCGGCACGGCCTGCTGCGCGGCGAGGGCTCGGACGCGGGCACGCGTCGCACGCGGCCCTTCCGCCTGCTGGTGCGCGACCAGGGCGGGCGGGAGAGCTTCCACCACGCGTTCTCGCTGGTGGACGCCTCGGGCGTCTACGCCAACCCCGACTGGGCCGGCACCGGCGGCATACCGGCACACAGCGAGCTGTATCTGCGACCGCAGATGGCCTACCACGTCGAGGATGTGCTGGGCCTGGACCGTGAGAAGTACGCGGGCCGGCGCACCGTCGTGATCGGCGAGGGCGCGTTCGCGGCGACGACGGTCGCGGCCCTCGCGCGGCTCGCCGACGAAGCGCCGGGCACGACCGTGGCGTGGGTCACGCGCGCGATCGCCTCGGGCGTCTTCCCGAACGCCGAGCACGACCCACTGCCCGGGCGGCGCGAGCTGCGCATCCGGGCGCACGCACTCGCCACCGGCGCGCATCCGGCGGTGGCGCACATCGGCGGCGCCGAGATCGAGGAGTTCGAGTTCAACCCGGCCACGCACCGCTACCGCGTGATCCTCGCCACCGGCGAGGAGATGCGCACCGAGGAGGCGGACCGCGTCATCGTCAACGCGGGCTTCGGGCCCGACGAGACGCTCTGCCGCGAACTCGACCAGGACGAGCCGCAGTTCTTCGCGCTCGGCCACGGACCACACGGGCGCGAGCCGGACTTCCTGCTCGAGACCGGCTACCAGCAGGCCGGGGACGCGGTCGCACGGCTGGCGGCAGAACTGGGGACGGGCACGCCGTAGCACTGGCGCGGGCCGGGTGTTCGGTCCGCGGAGTCCCGGTTCGAGGCGGTCCGGGACCCGGCCCGCCGGAACCTGGCCCTTGGAGTCTCTGCGGCCGCGGGTTATCGTTTCAATGCGTTCCGGGTCTCGCGTCGCTGCCCCAAGGGTGCCGGCATGAACGTCGAGCAACTGGCCCACTATCGGATCGAAGGCAAGCTGGGCACCGGTGGGATGGGCGTCGTCCACCGGGCTCACGACCTCCGGTTGCGCCGGGACGTGGCTCTCAAGGTCCTCCCCCCCGAGATGAGCGCGGACCCGCAGGCCCGTGCGCGGCTGCTGCGCGAGGCCCGCATGGCTTCCGCACTCAACCATCCGGGTATCTGCACGATCTACGAGATTGGCGAGGCGCAGGGCCGCGACTACATCGCGATGGAGCTTGTCGAGGGTCGTACCCTGCGGGAGCGCATCCCCAGGGAGGGGATGCCCCTGCAAGAGATCGTCCTTTACGGCGCGCAGATCGCCGAGGCTCTCGCTCACGCGCACGAACGGCACGTCATCCATCGGGACCTCAAGAGCGCCAATATCATCATCACGAACGAAGGCCGAGCGAAGATCCTGGACTTCGGCCTGGCGAAGCGCCGGTGGGAGGAAGAACGTGAGCAGGCGACCCAGTCGAGCCTCTCCCTGACCTCCACCGGCACACTCGTGGGCACGCCCCACTACCTGGCTCCGGAAGCCCTGCTGGGCCGTGAATCCGACGTCCGCAGCGATCTCTGGGCGCTCGGGATCCTCCTGCATGAGATGGCGTCGGGGGACGTGCCCTTCAAAGGAACCACGGTGGCGGAGGTGTACTCCGCCATCCTGCACGACGCGCCCGCTCCCCTGCCTTCTCGTCTGCCGGCGGGTCTTCGCGACCTCATTCGACACCTCCTGGAGAAGGCCCCCGCCGACCGGCCCGCGAGCGCGACCGCGGTTCGGATCGCGCTGGAAGCGCTCCGGCCCGCGGCGCAGGTCCGCGCGCCTGGAGGATCCCATCGCACCCTGGTCGCCATCGGAGCGGCAGCGATCGTCATTGCAGGTGCCGCGTGGATGGCCTGGCACCACGCCGGGCCCCGGGCAGCGCCATCGGAGACGCCGCTCACGTCGTTCCCCCCCGAGAACGCCGTCCTCAGCGCCGCGCTCTCGCCGGACGGACGGCACCTCGCCTTCGCCGACACGAGCGGGTACTTCCTGCTCGACGTCAGGACGCGCCGCATCAGCGTGATGTCGGGAGCCGAGGAGATCCCGCGTGCGTCGAGCAGCTGGGGGGATCATGCACAGATGGCCTGGCTCCCGGACGGAGAATCTCTCGTCATCTCGACCACCATCTTGCGGAGGGACAGCCTGTGGTCCATTTCTCTGCTGGATCGTCACGCCCGGCGCCTGCGGGACGGCGCCCGGGATCCCGCCGTCGCCCCAGACGGCAGGAGCATCGTGTTCGTGGGTCGCGACACGCTCGACAGCGGGATCTGGCTGATGGGCGTCGATGGCTCGGCTCCTCGCCGGGTAACGCCCCCGACCACGCAGGGCCGCTTCGATTACGTCACCTGGTCGCCGAGAGGGAACCGGCTCGCGTATAAGACATCGCATGGTTCCGCCGATTCCGGGACGTACCGGAACGTGATCGAGTCCTGTGATCTGCGGGGCGGCGGAGTGCGGGAGATCTTCGTCCATCCATGGATCGGGGCCGGATGGGGGGACGATCGTCGCGGGCTCTGCTGGCTGCCGGACGGCCGATTGTTGTTCTTCCTGCCGGATTCGGCTCGGAGCCAGGACGTCGGCGATCTCTGGGCGATCCCGGTGGACCTTCGCACGGGGGCGCCGCGTGGCCGCGCATCGCGCATTCTCCGTTCGGTCGGGTTCTACCTTTCGGACCTCACGTGCAGCGCGGACGGCAAGCGTCTCGCCTGCGTGAGATGGCGAACCCAATTCGACGTCTACCTGGCCGCGGTCGAGGCAGGGAATGCGCGCTTCGGACCCGTTCGGCGCCTGACTCTCGATCAACATAACGACCTGATGATGGGGTGGACCCCGGACAGCAAGGAGGTGCTGATCCTGTCGGCGCGCAGTGATCCTCCCATGCTGTTCCGGCAGGGAGTCCACGACCGCAGCGCCGTGCCGCTCCTCGACGGGCCCGGCGGCACACAGATCGCGGCGATCACCGCCGACGGCACGTGGATCCTCTATTTGCCGCAAGGCCATGAACTGGCAGAACGGGGCGAATGGCTGATGAGGGCGCCGCTCGCGGGAGGCCCGGCCCGACCGCTCACCCGGATGGACTGGATGGACTCGACCACCACACTCGTCGGCTGCGGTTCGAGCCCCGGAGCGCCATGCGTCATGACGACTCAGGCGGCTGACGAGTTGATCTTCTACCAGGTCGATCCCCTCACGGGGGCTCGGACGGAGATGACGCGGATCCGCTGGGACCGGGCGTATCGGCAGTCCAGATGGTGGCTCTCCCCGGACGGATGGCACGCTGCGACGGATCTGCAGCATGGCAGACTCGCCCTAGATCTCAGGTCAGGCGCCAAGTCGCGCCCCAGGCTCCGGGGATGGGAGGACGCTTCCTTCACTGAGTGGGCGGCCGATGGCGGCAACTGGTTTGTCAGGACCGGGAAGACCGGACAGAGCATCTTCCTTCACGTCAGCCCCGCAGGCCGGGCCCAGGTCGTCGGCGCGCTCGACATCACGATGAGCATGGGCGTCTCGCCGGATGGCCGCTGGATCGCATTCGATCGCAGGAATCACGAAGCCAATGTCTGGCTGATCGAAGACATCTGAGCAGGACCCCGCGAGCCCCTGGCGCCGGGGCCCGTCGCACCCTCCCCAGCTTGCCGCCCTCGCGCCGCGCGGTGCTACCCTGCAGCGCATGGACTGGACTCCTGACGCCCTCGCCGAACTGCGTGCCCTGCTGGGCGACGACGGCGTGCTCGACAGCGAGGCCGCGCGCTTCACCTACGACACGGACGCGCTGACGCTTGAGCGCGGCATGCCCGACGTGGTGGTGCTGCCGCGCTCGACCGACGAGGTGGCGGCGCTGGTGCGCTGGGCGCACGCGAGCGGCGTGCCGGTGACGGCGCGCGGCGCGGGCACCGGGCTCGCCGGCGGCGCCACCCCGCACCGCGGCGGCATGCTGCTGGTGACCAGCCGCATGGACCAGGTGCTTGCGCTCGACCCGGAGCGGATGTTCGCCTGGGTCCAGCCGGGGCTGGTGAACGCGCGGCTCTCCGAACTCGCGGCACCGCACGGGCTGCACTTCGCGCCCGACCCGTCCTCGCAACCGGTGAGCACGATCGGGGGCAACGTCGCCGCCAACGCCGGCGGCCCGCACTGTCTCAAGCACGGCGTCACTGCGAACCACGTGCTCGGCCTGGTCGTCGTGCTGCACGACGGCAGTGTCGTGACGCTGGGCGGCGAGGCGCCGGATGCGCCGGATGCGGAGTTGGCCTCCGTGGTGGCGGGCAGTGAGGGCACGCTCGGCATCCTCTGCGAGATCTGCGTGCGGCTCGTGCCGCGGCCCGAAGCCGTGCACACCATGAGCCTCGACTTCGCCGTGGTCGAGGACGCCTGCCGCGCGGTCTCGGCGGTGATCGCGGCCGGCATCGTGCCCGCCGCGATGGAGCTGATGGACCGCCAGACCATGCAGTTGATCGAGGCCTGGCTGCATCTCGGGCTGCCGGTGGAGGCCGCCGCGATGCTCATCATCGAAGTGGACGGGCCGGCCGTAAGCCTGCCGGCGCAGGTCGCGCGCATCACCGCCATCGCCCGGGAGCACGGCGCGCGCGGGGTGCGCGTGGCCAGCGACGCGGCGGAACGCGCGGCGCTGTGGCGCGGACGCAAGTCGTCGTTCGGGGCCTACGGGCGCACCGGGCTCGCGTTCACCCAGATGGACGGCACGGTGCCGCGTTCGCGCCTGGCCGAGGTCGTTTCCGCGGTGTACGCACTGGCGGAGGCGCGCGGCCTGGGCGCCGGCACGCTGATGCACGCGGGCGACGGCAATCTTCACCCGCACATCCTCTACGACGCCGACAACCCGGCGCAGCACCGGGCAGCGCTCGAGGTCTCGCAGGAGATCCTGCGCGTCTGCATCCGGCTGGGCGGCACCATCTCGGGCGAGCACGGCATCGGCCTGGAGAAGATCCCGATGATGAGCGAGATCTACGCGCCCGACGACCTCGCGACGATGCGCCGGCTGCGGCAGGCCTTCGACCCCGGCGGGTTGCTGAACCCGGGCAAGGTGCTGCCGGACGACGCGAGCGGCGGCGCGCCGCCGGCGCACGCCCGCGCACCGGCGCAACCGGGGGCATCGACGTGATGGACGATCAGGAGAGACCGTGGAAGTGAGACCGCCAGACACCGCAGCAAGAGAGAGTGGATCCGCCCCCGAGCCGGCTCCCCGCGCGGCGTGGACGCTCGCGATCGTGCTCAGCATCGCGCTCGGCATCGTCTTCCGGCTCACCGCCCGGCACGGCATGGGCGTGGCCTTCCTGCCCGGCTACGTCTGGGGCCCGGCGGCAGGCGTGGCGATCCTGCTCTACCTGTGGCTGGCCCGCGGTCCTGTTCGTGCGGCCGGAGCACACGAGGGCGAGACCGCTTCGCCCAAGCCCACGCAGGTCGCGTGGGCCGCGTTCGTGATCGCCGGCTTCGTCACCAACGCGCTCACCTTCGCGCCGGAGCGCCTCGGTTCACTTGCGCTGCTCAGCGCCATCCACCTGCCCGTGCTCACCTGGCTCGTCATGGGGGTGGCGGTGCTGGGCCGTGTGGAGGATCCGCTCGAGCGTTTCGCGGCGGTGGTCAAGTCCATCGAGGTGCTGGTGACGGGCGCGATCTACGCCGGCGTGATGGTCATCTTCTCCGGCGTGACGGTCGGCCTGCTCACGGCGCTGCAGGTGAAGATTCCCCCGCCGGTCATCCAGGGGACCTTTGCGTTCTTCCTGGGACTCATCCCCGTGCTGGCGGTGGCGAGTGTCTACGACTCCAGGCTGCGGCCCTCGGCCCAGCGCTTCGGCGCGGGCGTGACGCGGATCTTCTTCATCGCGGCGCGGCTGTTCCTGCCGCTCACGCTCCTCGTGCTGCTGCTCGTGGCGGCCATCCTCCCGACGCGCTTCGGAGTGCTCTCGGAGGACCGTGGCACGCTCCTGATCTTCAACGCGATGCTCTTCGCCGTGATGCTCCTGATCGTGGGCGCCACGCCGTTGCGCGCCGATGATCTCCGGCCGCGCCCCGGGGCCTGGCTGCGGCGCGGCATCGCGGCCGTCGCGCTCGCGGCCGCCGTGATCAGCGCCTACGCCCTCGTCGCCATCCTCTCGCGGACGACCCAGGGCGGACTCACCGTGAACCGCATCACCGTGATCGGCTGGAACGTGGTGAATCTCACCGCGCTGTTCCTGCTCCTGCTGCGCCAGCTGCGCGCCGGCCGTGAAGACTGGGTGCGCGCGCTGCACGTGGCGTTCGGGGTAGGACTCGCGCTCTACGCGCTGTGGGTCGCGTTCGTGCTCGTCGCCCTGCCACACGTCGCACGCATCGCGCACTGGCCCGTGTCCTCGGGTCGCGGACTCGGCGACTGACGACCGCATGAACACGCCCCCCGCTCCTCTCGACCCCGCCCGCTACGTCATCGCCGGCGACGAGCCGTTGTCGGTGCGGCGGCCGGCCACGCGCGAGGAAGTGGCGGAGATCCTGCGCGGCGCGGCGCGCGACGGGCTCGGGGTCGTGCCCTGGGGCGGTGGCGTCTCGCTGGCACGCGAGCGCGCGCCGGAGCGTTACGATGTGGCGCTCGACCTCTCGGCGCTCGACCGCGTGGTGGAATACCGCCCCGAGGACATGACCGTCACCGCCGAGTGCGGCGTCACGCTCGGGACGCTGCGCGAAGCGCTCGCCGTTCACGGGCAGGAACTCCCGCTCGAGGGCGCGCGGGCGGCGCTCGCGACGTTCGGCGGCCTGCTTGCCGCCAACGCCTCCGGCCCTCGCCGGCTGCGCTTCGGGGCACCGCGCGATCGCATCCTCGGCGCCCACTTCGCCCTCGCGGACGGCACGCTTGCCTGCAGCGGCGGCCGCGTGGTGAAGAACGTCGCGGGCTACGCTCTCCACCGGCTGCTGTGCGGCTCGCGCGGCGGGCTCGCCGTGCTGCTCGAGGCCAGCCTCAAGCTCGCGCCGGCTCCGGCGCGGCGCGTGGCGCTGGTCTTCGGCGTGGGCGCGCGCGCACTGGGCGACGCCGCGCGCTGGGCGACGCTGCCGCGGCTTGAGCCGGCGCTGCTCACGGTCGTCGGCCAGGCGCTCGCCGCCGCGCTGCCCGTCGCCTCACCCACCGATCCTTTCGCCGTGATCGTGGGCCTCGAGGACGACGAAGCCCGCGTGGACCAGCAGGTCGCGGCCTTCGAGCGCCTGCTGGGCGAACCCGACGCACGGCTCGAGGACGAATCGGCGGCCGCGCTGTGGCAGGCGCTCGCCGCCCTCGAGGACCGCGACGGCGCGCGGCTCACGTTCACCAGCGTGGCGAACACTGCTGCGGCGCTCGCGCCCCTGATCGAGCGTCCCGAGGTCGCGGCCGCGTCACTGTTCCACACCATGGCGGGCCGCCTGCACGTCTTCCCCGGCCCCACGGCCGCGCGGAGCCTGATCGAGCCGCTCGCGGCCACGGGCTTCTCGCTGATCGAGACCGTCGCGGGCGACGGCGACCCCGCGGGTGTCGCCGCGCTCGAGCCGTTCATCGCGCCGCAGGCCGCGGTGCTCGATCTGCGCGCACGCATCCGGGCGGCGCTGGACCCGGCCGGCGTGATGGCGTTCGGGCCACGCTGGGAACGAAGGGATTTCTAGTCTGGACGAGAGAGGAGCGCCACCCACATGCCGCACCTGACGCTGGAGTACTCCGACAACCTGCCCGCGCCGGTGGACTTCGGCGCGCTCTTCGCGAGCCTGCACGAGGCCCTGGTGGAGATCGGTTCGTTCCGGCTCGCCGATCTCAAGAGCCGCGCGGTCCCGCACCCGTGCTTCCGCGTCGGAGCCGGCTCGCCGGAGAGCGTCTTCGTCCACCTGAACGTTGCCATCTTCGCCGGTCGCGAACCCGCGCAGCAGCAGGAGATCGGCGAGCGCCTGCTGGTCATCCTGAGGGCGGCGTTCGAGCAGGCCTGGATCGGGCGCCCGTGCGATTTCACGGTCGAACTCCGGGAGATGCGGCGTGAGGGCTACTTCAAGATGATGAACGCACGGGCTACTTCTGTAACAGGTACGACACCTTGAAGAACGCGGTGTGCCCCGTGGCGCGGTGGCGGCCGGCGATCCGGTCGGCATCGCCGTTGTAACCGAGGTAGAGCACCGAGCCGGGGTGAAGGACGTAGCCCAGCAGGGCGTCGGCGTCGAGGTGCCTGGCCTCGGTGTCGTACTGCGGGTAGACGCGCGCGTAGAGCTGGCGCGTGAACTGCCAGGTGGTCTTCGCGCCCAGGGTCCAGACGTCGTAGAGCACGCCGCGGCCGTGGTCGCGCGAGAAGCGGCTGCGGCGCGCGGTGAGTCCCGCTGTGACCTGCGGCGAGGGCCGCAGTGTGGCCTCGATTTCGTACTCCTCGGACCAGCCGCGGAACGACTCGGCGTCGCTCTCGCCGTAGTACAGGCCGTCGCCCACCACCGCGTCCAGCGAGAGATCGAACGCGCGCCAGGTCGAGTTCTCCATGACCAGCGTCCAGACGGTCTTCCGGTAGTCGCGCGACTGCCAGCGCTCCATGATGCGCTCGGCCATGGTATGGACACGGGTCTGCCGCTGGAGTTTCCAGTCGATCATCGGGCTCACCCACCATTCCTGCAGACGCCCGGCCCGGTCGTGCATGACGTAGCCGTCGAGGATGGGCTGGATCGAGCGCACGACGGCGTTCTGCGGGCGCACGAAGAAGTTGGAGTTCACGCGGGTCCGGCGCAGGTCCACGCGGCTCAGGAAGCCGGTCTCCGCGCGGAAGTCGGGACCCAGGTACTGGTGGAACAACTGCAACTCGCGGATGCCGTCGCTGTAGTCCAACTCGCCCCCGTACGCCACGTCCTGGCGCGTGCTGCGCCGCCGGTCCCAGCCAAAGCGTAAGCCGGTGCTGTCGAGCCCCTCCGAAAACGAGACGGTGTCGGCCAGCGACCTGCTCTGCGCCAACTGCCCATGGAAGAACCAGCGGCGTGACAACCGCACGTCCGCATCGGCGGCGAACACGGCGTTCGAGCCACCATCGGGTGCGAGAGCGACATCCTCCCCGAGGGGCAAGGTGAAGAGCGTCCCGCGGTCGCTTTGGTGCAACGCGAACAGCGCGCCCACGCTCGAATTCTCGCCGATCTCCCAGGCGGCACGCCCGACCTGGAACCAGCCCTTCGTGGACGTGCCTTCCGCCGGTCCGCCACCCACTCCCGCGAGCGTGCCGCCGCCACCGTCACGCACCACGAGGCCACCGAGGCGCACGTGCCCGAGCCGGCCAGTGAGCTTGGCACCGCAGGCCGGATCGGCGATTCGGCGCGTGTAGATCAGGTCGAATGAGGTGTTGAAGATGTCCGCGCCCTCGAGGAAGAAGGGGCGCTTCTCCTCGAACTGGAGCGGGTCGCGCCGGTTCACGTCGATCTGCAGGGCATCGGCCTCGATCTGGCTGAAGTCGGGGTTCAGGGTCGCGTTGAGCGCGAGCGTGGAGGACAGCGGCACGCGCGCGTCGAGCCCGACATTGGTCGCGCGCTGGCGCTCCCAGTCCGCGCCCACCCCGCCACCGTCGAACGCACGCTGCGAGGACCAGGCCGAGGCCGCGTAGGGCTGCAGGTCGAGCAGACCGCCACCGCGGAGGCCGCCGAGCCCGGTGAGGTCCGCTGCCTGCAACAAGACGTCACCGCCCTCGGCCTTCCGGTAGAGCGGCCACGAACAGGCCTCGTCGTTCTTCTGGATCTGGCGGCGGATCCACATCCCCCACACGCCTGGACCGTTCTCGGGGAAACGCAGGGTGCGCAGCGGAATCGCCAATTCTGCGGTCCAGCCTGCGCTGTCGCGGGTGGCCTCGGCGTCCCAGACGCCGTCCCACTGGGTGTCCAGCTCTCCGCCGAGGAAGATGCCGTCGTACTGCACGCCGTACGGGTTCACGCCGAAGGTGAAACCGCGGTGCCGGTCACGGTAGGTGTCGAGCGCGACGCCGATCTGGTCCAGCTCGAGGATCTGGTCGCGCGGCGCCAGACTCGCGCGGATCGCTCCGGGTCCGCGATTCCAGCAACGGAAGCCGAAGTAGATGTGCGTGTCGTCGAGGAGCACGCGCACCTCGGTGGACTCCGACGGCGCTTCACCCTCGCGGTTCTCGATGAGACGGAAGTCCGTGACGGGTGTGGCGCGCGCCCAGTCGGTCTCATCGAGCACGCCGTCCACGCGAAGCGTCCCGGTCGCACGCACGGCGGCCACCTGCGGACGCTCGACGGCCTCGGCGGGCGCGACGAACACCACAAGGAAGGCAAGGGCGGCAGAGAGCGTGGCCAGGATACGCATCAGCCGCGCAGTCTCCACATCAGCCGGCCAGGTTGCAAGCGTCTTCCCGCTACCGCGCGCGCCCACGGCTGTTTCCCGGCCGCGCGAGGCCGCCTGAGGGTGGCCAGGCCCGTCCCGCGGGCGGCTCGTCTTCGTATGAAGCGCAACCCCCATCATGCTAGCCTCCGCGGCGAAGAATCCTTTCCAAGGAGGTCGTCATGCTCTGGACCACGCTGCTGCCGATCACGCTGCTGGCAGTGTCCATCGTCACGCCGGACGCGCCGGCGCTCGCCGCGCCCCTCGTGCACACCTTTTCCATCGTCGCCCGCGATTCCACGACCGGCGAGCTTGGTGTGGCGGTGCAGTCGCACTACTTCTCCGTCGGCCCGCTCGTGCCATGGGCTGAAGCCGGCGTCGGGGCGGTGGCAACACAGTCGTTCGCGCTCGTGGATTACGGCCCGAACGGCCTCGACCTCATGCGCTCGGGGATGACAGCGCAACAGGCGCTCGACTCGCTCCTGCGGGCCGACGCGCACAACCAGGCCCGCCAGGTCGCGATGGTGGACGCGAATGGGAACGTCGCCACGTACACCGGCCGGGCCTGCATCCCCGACGCCGGGCACCAGCGCGGCGCCCAGTACTCCGTGCAGGCGAACCTCATGGCGAATGACCGCATCTGGTCCGCCATGGCGAAGGCATACGAGAGCACGGCGGGCGATCTGACCGAGCGGCTGCTCGCCGCACTCGACGCCGCGCAGCAGGCGGGTGGCGACATGCGCGGACGGCAGTCGGCGGCGATCGTGGTGGTGAAGGCGCACTCGAGCGGCAAGCCGTGGGCCGACCGGCTCTTCGACCTGCGGGTCGAGGACAGCCCCGAGCCGCTCCGTGAGTTGCGCCGGCTCGTGCGCCTGCGGCGCGCTTACAGCCTCGAGGACGCGGGCGACAACGCCATCGCCGAGCGGCGGCCCGAGGAGGCGATGCGCCACTACGAGGAGGCGCTGAAGCTTGCGCCCGACGTGGTGGAGCTCCAGTTCTGGGCCGCGGTCTCGATGTACACGAACGGCCGCAGGCAGGAGGCGCTGCCGCTCTTCCGAAAGGTGTTCGCGAAGGAGGCGCGCTGGGTGCCGCTGGTGGAGCGCCTGCCGAAGGCGGACCTGTTCCCCGACGACCCGAAGCAGATCGCCGAGGTCCAGGCGCAGGCGACGAAGGGCGCGAAGTGGTGAGGCGGGTGGCGACGCGGCCCGGGCCCGGCGCGTGAGCCACCTCTTCGATCACGGGCCGTCACGCTTCGCCGAGCGGCGCCCGCGCAGTAGACTCGGCAGCATGTCCGATTCCACGACGCGCGTGCGTCTTTCGCAGGCCTGGCGCGACGCCCGCGACCTGCTGCGCCAGCACCGCGGCCGGCTGCTGGTCGGCTTCGGGCTCATGCTGGTGAACCGCGCGGCCGGGTTCGTGCTGCCCGCCGCACCCAAGTTCGTGATCGACGACGCCATCGGCAAGCACCGACCCGAGCTGCTGTCCCTGATCGCGCTGGCGCTCGGGGTGGCGACCCTGATCCAGGCCGGGACCTCCTTCGTCCTCTCGCAACTCCTCGGGGTGGCCGCACAACGCGCCATCACCGACATGCGCAAGAAGGTGATGGCCCATGTCACGCGACTGCCGGTGCGCTACTTCGACGCCACCCAGACCGGCGTGCTGATCTCGCGCGTCATGACCGACGCCGAGGGCGTGCGGAACCTGGTCGGCACCGGGCTCGTGCAACTCGCCAGCAGCCTGGTCACCGCGGCGGTCGCGCTGGTCTGGCTCTTCGCCATCTCCTGGCAGCTCACGCTGCTGAACCTGGTCTTCCTCGCGATCTTCGGCGCCGGCATGACCATCGCCTTCGGCACCCTGCGGCCGCTCTTCCGCGAGCGCGGCAAGATCAACGCCGAGGTCACCGGGCGGCTGGGCGAGACCCTGGGTGGCGTGCGCGTGGTCAAGGCCTACACCGCCGAGCGCCGCGAGCAACTCGTCTTCGCGCGCGGCGCGCACCGGCTGCTGCGCAACATCGCGCGCACCATGACCGGTGTCTCGGCGATCGGAGCGGTCACGGGCGTGATCGCCGGCGGCATCGGCATCCTCATGATCCTGGTCGGTGGACCCGCCATCCTCGACGGCCGCATGACGCTCGGCACCTTCGGCACCTACGTGGCGCTGACCGGCATGCTGGCCGCGCCGCTCATCCAGCTCGCGTCGATCGGCACGCAGATGAGCGAGGCCTTCGCCGGACTCGACCGCATCCGCGAGGTGCTGGGCACGCCCACCGAGCGCGACGGGCAGGGCTCCGGGACTTTCGATGTCCTGCACGGTGACCTCGCGTTCGAGCATGTCTCGTTCGGCTACACCGCGGGCGAGCCGGTGCTGAAGGACGTGAGCTTCTCGGCACCCGCGGGGACCACCACCGCGCTGGTGGGTTCGAGCGGCTCGGGCAAGAGCACGCTCATCAGCCTGATCATGGCCTTCAATCAGCCGCAGTCGGGACGCCTCCTGGTGGACGGGCGCGACCTCGCGAGCCTGCGCCTGGAGGGCTATCGCGCGCGGCTCGGCGTGGTGCTGCAGGAGAATTTCCTCTTCGACGGCACCATCGCCGAGAACCTCGCCTTCTCGCGCCCCAACGCCACGGCGGAGGAGATCCGCGCGGTGGCGCACATCGCCCACTGCGACGAGTTCGCCGGCCGCTTCCCCCAGGGTTTCGACACGGTCGTGGGCGAGCGCGGCATCCGGCTCTCGGGCGGGCAGCGCCAGCGCATCGCCATCGCGCGCGCCATCCTCGCCGACCCGCGCATCCTGATCCTCGACGAAGCCACCTCGAGCCTCGACTCCGAGAGCGAGCAGATGATCCAGGACGGCCTGCGGCGCCTGCGGCACGGGCGCACCACGTTCGTCATCGCGCACCGCCTTTCCACCATCCGCAGCGCCGACCAGATCCTGGTGCTCGAGGGCGGCGAGATCGTCGAGCGCGGCACGCACGACGAACTGTTCGCGCAGGGCGGGCGTTACCGGCAACTCCATGACAAGCAGTACCAGATCGAATTCGACCGCTTCATCAACCCGGGCGAGGACTTCACCCCCGAACCGTCAGGGCGCGAGTCCGCGGTGGCCGGGACGCCCATGCCGGAGGCCCTGTGAGCCGTGTCCGAAACGTCGCACTCGCCCTGGTCACCCTCGGCTGCCTGGCGGCGGCCTGCGCCCCGCCCGCGCCACGCGACGATGCACACGTTGCCGTCGTCTCGGCCAGCCGCAGGACCTTTCACATTCCCGCGCCAGCCGGCATGGTCTCGGACCTCGGCCGCGATCCGGGCGCCGACGTGGCCTTTCGCATCGCAGTGCCCTCGGACTTCGAGATGCTCGCGCACTTCTCGCCCGAGGACACGTCGCTGAGCGCCTAGCACGCGTCGTTCGAGATGGCGCGCAGCCTGCCGGAGGAGGACGCGAGCTCGCTGGCCCTGTTCGGGGAGATGCGCAAGTTCATGCCGTTGCGCTACGAGCGGGCTTGGGCGGCGGCACGGCCCGAGATCCGGGCGCTGGCCCTGAGCCTGCGCGAGGGCGTGAGCGATCCCGCCGGGGCGGACATCACGGTTCTTCCGCGCGAGCAGGTGCCCATCACCGTCACGCGGGACGACGCGCAGGCCATCATCGGCTTCGCGCTGATCGGCATGCCAGAGTCGGCGGGTGGACTCACCGGACCCCGCGCCGCGCTGGTCGGGACGGCCATGCTGCTGCTGAAGAACCGGGTCACGTACCTCTATTACGTCGGCCGACTGCCGACGCAGGGCGCCCCGCTGGCTCAGGTCCGTCCCGCCCTCGAGGCCTGGACGGAGAAGGTGCTCGCCGCGAACCGGTAAGGGCACGGGGCGGAGTGCGGTGACTTCCTGTGGCCGCCGCTCCCGATCTTCGTCAGGGATCTGCAATCAGCATGCGCCGCGACCGGCTTTGGCGCATCTGCTCCCTTGTGACCGGAACTCGCGGGGAACGCCACTCCCGTCGTGCTATCCGGCCCCAGGCCCCAACGGAGACTCCCTGCCATGAGATCGCCCCAACTCGCCGTCCTCGCCCTCGCCGCGCTCATCCTGGCCCTGCCGGACGCGTCGCGCGCCCGGGCCAGGGACCGCAAGGAGACCACCGTGCCCGCATCCGCCACGTCAGCCCTGCTAGCGATCGGCCAGGCCGCGCCGGACTTCACGCTCCCCTCGACCACGGGGAAGGACGTCACGCTCTCGCAGTTCAAGGGCAAGAGGGTAGTGCTGTACTTCTATCCGAAGGACGAGACGCCGGGCTGCACGAAGGAGGCCTGCGACTTCCGCGACCGCACCGTCGAACTCGAGAAGGCGGGTGTCGTGGTACTGGGCGTGTCGAACGACGGCCTCGAGTCGCATCTGCATTTCAAGGAGAAGCGGAAGCTCCCCTTTCCGCTGCTGGCGGACGTGGACGCGAAGGTGTCGAAGCTCTATGGCGTCTACGGGAAGCAGAGCGTCTACGCCATCCCGTACACGGGCATCCAGCGCACGACTTTCGTGATCGGCAGTGACGGACGCATCGCGCGCGTCTGGCCGAAGGTGAGCGTGAACGGCCACGTCGAGGAGGTGCTGGAATTCGTCCGCGCTGGCGAGCGCGCGCCCGGCGACCCGGCCGGGAAGGCGGGGAACCTCGTCGGGCCATCGCACGACGACCCGGCAAAGGTGGTGAAGAGCGACGCCGAGTGGCGCAGCATCCTCACGCCCGAGCAGTACCGCGTGTTGCGGGGCGCCGACACGGAACTCGCCTGCTCGGGCAAGTACTGGAACGAGCACCGGCATGGCATCTACCGCTGCGCCGCGTGCGGCTACGACCTTTTCGATTCGAAGACCAAGTTCGACTCGGGCACGGGCTGGCCCAGCTTCTGGTCCCCGATTGCCGCCGCGCGCCTGCAAGTCGCGAAGGACACGACTCTGGGCATGGAACGCGACGAGGTGCGGTGCGCCCGCTGCGGCTCGCACCTCGGTCACGTCTTCGAAGACGGCCCCAAGCCCACCGGCCAGCGCTACTGCATGAACTCACTGGCGCTGGCGTTCGTGGAAATGAAGAAGTAGAGCCCGCCGGGTCGCAACCTCCACTCAAGCACGCGGCGGGGCGCCGACACGGGTCGGAGGCCGAGCGTGTCCGTACTTAGCCGGCCTCCGATCCGTGCAAGCCCCGCCGCCCCCGCCCGGGCACAGCGGGCATCCGCGCCCACCCCTGTGCTAGCGTGAGCGCATGGATCCGAGCCCCGCCAACGCGACGCCCCGCCGCTCGCTGCTGCCGCTGATCGTCGCGCTCGCCGCCTTCCTGCTGAGCATGCTGCTCGCCACCGCCTCCCCCCTGGTCGACCCCGACGAGGGCCGCAATGCCGAGGTCGCGCGCGAAATGGCCGTGGACGGCGGACTGCTCGTGCCGCACCTCGCGGGCATGCCCTACCTCGACAAGCCCCCCGCGCTCTTCTGGGCCGCCGCCGCCGCGATCCGCGTGGCCGGCAACGAGCCCTGGGCCGCGCGCCTGCCCGCCGTGCTCGCCGCAGCACTCACGCTCGCGCTCCTCACCCGCTCCGCCCAGCACCGCGGCGGCCGGCCCTTCGCCCTGCGCGCGGCCGCGCTCCTCTACTGCGCACCGCTCTTCACCGTGCTCTCGGCCTACGTCATCTTCGACATGCCGCTCACCCTCTGCGTGACGGCGGTCTGGCTCGGCCTCGCCGCAGAGGTGACCGAGGGCGTGAGCGGGCGGCGCCGGCTCTGGATGTTCGCGGCGGTGGCCGCGGGCGTCCTGCTGAAGGGCCCGGTGATGCTCGCCTGGGTGTTGGGCGGCAGTCTCGGCGCGGCACTCCTCTCCCGTTCGCGCACGCCGCTGCGCTGGCTCGCGTGGTGGCCCGGCTGGCTCGTCGTCCTCGGCGTCGCGGGCGGCTGGTTCGCGCTCGCCAGCGCGCGGCATCCGGAGTACCCGCGCTACGCCTTCCTCGAAGAGTCGTTGGAACGCCTGACCAGCGGCTCGTTCAAGCGCGAGCAACCCTGGTGGTTCGTGCCCGTGGTGCTCGCGGCCGGCGCGCTGCCCTGGTCGCTCGCCACGCCCTGGTGGCGCCGGCGCAGGGCGCCCGGCGAAACCGGGTCCGGGGAGGCGAGCCTCCTCTCGGTCGAGAGCCGCACCGGACTCGGCTTCGTGCTCTTCGCCGCCGTGCTCTTCTCGCTCTCGCACTCGAAGCTTGTCACCTCTCTGCTCCCCGCGCTGCCGATGCTGGCCTGGACCGCGGCCGAGGCCTGGTCAGACGCCGGGCGCGCGCGCCGCGCGGCCTGGGGACTGACCGCCGTCTTCGCCACCATCACCCTCGTGTTCGGCCTCGCCGGCTTCGGCCCGTGGCTGGTGCGCGCCGGGGCGCCCTTCGACTCGGCCGGCACCAGCGCGAAGATCATCGCCGCCTGCTTCGCCTACGTCGCGCTGCGCTCGGCGGCCGCGGCTCTCGGCCGGCCCGACCGCGCCTTCATCGGCATCCTGCTCTTCACCCCCGTCGCCCTCTTCGCAGCGGGCGAGCCACTGCTGCGTTACGCCGACTCGCAGTCGGGCGAGCCACTGGCGCGCGCCATCACCGCCATCGCACCCGGCGGCTTCGTGCGCTACGAGTCCTGCTACAGTCCCGGCACCGATTTCCGGCTGGGGCGACGCTCGGCGCTGGTGAGCACGCTCGGCCACGAGACCACGAGCACCTACCAGGCCCGCTACCGTGCCACGCTGGTCGCCCGCGGCCTGTGGACGCCGCTCGCTGCGGCCCCGGACTCCGACCGCGTGGACGTCATCGTGCATCCCGTGACCGGCGGCCTGGCGCCACCGGCCGGGACCATGGAGTTCTTCCGCGACGATCGCTTCGTCGCCTACGTCCGCCGGTAGGAGCGCGGGCGGGGGACCGGCGCCCGCCGGGCCGCGGGACCGACCCTGAAGATCGAAAGGCAGGCCTTCGAATTCCATGGTGGCCTCGGCGGCTGGAGCGGTTCCCCATCCTGCGCGTGCTGGCCAACCGCCGGCCCGGTGCGTTTCCGCCGCCAGATCCGGGCGCGAGGTCGCGCTGGCCTCCTCCTGCGCCCCGCGCTATCGTGCGCCCGCGCCACCGTCCATCACACTACGCCCGGGGAACCCATGAGCGAGCCGAAGAAACCGCGCCATCTCTCGGGCCCGCGCATCGAACCGCCCGCCATCACGGGCCGCGAGAGCGTGGCCGAACTCATCGACCAGGCTTTCCTCGCCTACAACGCGGCCCGCCTGCGCGAGGGCGCCCGGCTGCTGACCGGGCGCATGCTCGACCCCGACGTCACGGTCGGGCTCTCGGTCTCCGGCGCGCTCACCCCCGCGGGGCTGGGCATGAGCGCATTGATCCCGCTGCTGCGGGCGGGCTTCGTCGACTGGATCGTCTCGACCGGCGCGAACCTGTACCACGACGCCCACTTCGGCCTCGGCCTGCCGCTGCACCGCGGCACCTTCCAGGTGGACGACGTCGAGCTCCACGACGAGGGCGTGGTGCGCATCTACGACATCTTCTTCGACTACCACGTGCTGCTCGACACCGACGCGTTCTTCCGCGAGGTCATCGGCGGGCCGGAGTTCCAGCGCTCGATGAGCACGGCCGAGTTCCACTTCCTCTGCGGGAAGTACATCCGGGCCCGCGAGCAGGCCCTGGGGCTCACGAGCCGCTCACTGCTCGCCGTGGCCTGGGAGTGCGGCGTGCCGGTCTACACCTCCTCGCCCGGCGACTCCTCGATCGGCATGAACGTGGCGGCCAAGGCGCTCGAGGGCAACGCCCTCGTGCTCGACGTCAGCGCCGACGTCAACGAGACCGCGGCCATCGTCTGGACCGCAAAGAAGATCGGCGGCAAGAGCGCGGTCTGGATCCTTGGCGGCGGGAGCCCGAAGAACTTCATGCTCCAGACCGAGCCCCAACTGCAGGAGGTGCTGGGCATCAGCGAGAAGGGCCATGACTACTTCCTCGCGGTGACCGACGCGCGACCCGACACCGGCGGGCTCTCGGGTGCGACGCCCTCGGAGGCGGTCTCGTGGGGCAAGATCGACCCCGACCAGCTCCCGGGCACGGTGATCTGCTACACCGATTCCACGATCGGGCTGCCGCTGCTCACCGCCTATGCGCTCGCGAAGCACGCGCCGCGCCCGCTCAGGCGGCTCTACGACCGCCGCGCGGAGATGATGGAGGCATTCCGCCGCGCCTACTTCACCGAGGGACGCGGGGCGAGGAAGTAGACGGAGAGGCAGGAATCCGCGGTCGGATCCGGGGAGTGAGGCCATGAGAGCGATCATCTTCGAGCGTCACGGCGGCCCCGAGGTGCTCGAACTGCGCGACGTGCCCGGGCCCGCGATCCGGCCCGACGAGGTGCGCGTCGAGGTGAAGGCCTGCGGCATCAACCACCTCGACCTCTGGGTGCGGCGCGGGCTGCCGGGGCTC
>Ga0315283_10000408_pt1 | contig 31640 bp, 25 predicted proteins | sample YL17G09_0_MG_FD_204541 | JGI IMG/M metagenome (GOLD analysis project Ga0315283, IMG submission 204541) | Sediment microbial communities from Yellowstone Lake, YNP, Wyoming, USA - YL17G09_0 | ecosystem: Environmental > Aquatic > Freshwater > Lake > Sediment | place: USA: Wyoming | collected...
CTGCCACTCGCTGAGGTTACTGCGGCGATCAGCGAAGCAATATCTCAGCGCGTCAGGCCGTTTCGTAAATCTGAAAGCCTCCCCCCGCTACCAACATTCGATATGGAACCCCGGCCCCGCGCCGGGGTTTCTGTTACTGCATCCAGGTCACGCTGTTAACGGCAGCGGGTTTGTGACGGAGTAAGTCAGGCGGGCGCATTAGCGAAGTTCTGTCCGCAGTCGGAAATAAGGAAATCCTGCCCCCGCTACCAATCACACGAACCCCGGCCCCGCGCCGGGGTTTCTGTTGGTGGGGCTACTTCAGTACGGCCCGCTTCGGCTACGCCAAAGTAATCTTGCTCTTGTTCATGGCGAGCCACTCATCGAAGGTCTGTACCGACGGATTGAGTGATCGCGTGACGTCGATGCTTCGCGCACCGAGGACTTCCTTCTCGAAGTCGCGGTAGACCTGGAACATGTTGCCCAACTCGTCAGCGCCGGGGAAGCCGAATCCTCGATATGCATCCGCCTCGACAGCGTGGTACTTGACGACGATGCCGAGGCCCTTCGAGAGCTTCTCGCTCATCTGATCGAGTGTCAGGTTTTCGCCGACGATGCCGACAGTCCTGCCGATGTACTTCGACCCGGCCTTGAAGATGCCGTAGGCGGCCTTGCCGATATCCTCAACGGCAATGCCGGCCAGCCGCTTGCTGCCCATCGGAAAGGCCCAGCCGTACACGCCGTCATCCCCTTTCTTGGGGGCCAGGCCGAATGCGTACAGGTTGTCCCAGTAGAACGACGTCACGAGGTACGTGACGGGGAGCCCCGCGAAAAAGGCGTTCGCTTCATCCTTCGCGTCGAAGTGCGGGACGCGGTACTTCTCCTGAAGCATCGGCATCCGCGTGTCGCCCGGAGCCATCAGCTTCCGCGTGTCTTCGAGTGTCGACCAGATCACGTGCTTGAGCCCGGCCGTCCTCGCCGCCTCAGCCATGTTTTTGGCCTGAGTCTTCTCTTTCTCTCCGGAGAAGTGCTCCCAGAAGTTGGTGACACAGTAGGCGCCGTACGCGCCCGCAAACGCTTTCTTGAGGCTGTTCACGTCGTCGAGATCGGCCTTCACGACGTCTGCGCCCTTCGCAGCGAGAGCCCTGGCCTGGTCTTTGCCCGGATCACGGGTGATGGCCCGGCACGCGAAGCCGCCATTCGGTTCCGCAAGAATGGCGCGGACCAGGCCACCTCCCTGTGCGCCTGTTGCCCCGACTACCGCAATCACTTTCTTGTCCGCCATGGCGACTCTCCTTTGCTCCACTGTCGTTAAGAAGACTAGCGCGCAAACAACTAATATGCACGCCGCGTCTTTCGAAGCTGATCCGTTGGGTATTCGCGCCTGATCAGGGTCACATGCCCTGATGCGAGAGCGTATTTCCCACCTCAACCACATGGGCCGCTGAAGAATCCGGCCTTGGGGTTGGCCAGTGAAGCTGACCCAAATTGCGTGCTGATCGAGGTTGCGCGACCGAGTCGTCGTAGTACGTGCATTTGTCTTCAGACCCCGGCCCCTGCGCCGGGGCGTCCAGTTGCAGTGCGTTTCGCATCATAGGCGTAGAGTCCCATTGAGATCGAAGGGAGGACAGGTCATGGGTGTGCGTGGCTACACGGCATTTATCGCGTGGGCTTTTTTTGTCGTCGCGTTGGGGCCGTCAGGGGCCAGTGCACAGGAGCAGTGCACGAACGCGCAGTCGGTCGGCTGCGACTACGATCCAAACTACGGCTGGATCAAGCGCGGGTCGGCGCCACCCTCGTCGAGCTCTGACAGTGGCTACCTGGCACCAGCACCAGTGAACCAGGCGGAGCTGGAAGAGTCCACGCGGCGCTATCAGGAAGAGATGCGGCAGGCCGACATCGCGGCGCAGTTAGCGGCTGAAGATCGGGCCCGGGCGGAAGAGCTGAACCGCACCGCCACCGCTGACCAGCGTGGCACATGTCGGTACTGGCCCAGTGGCGGCGAGCCGTTTCCACCCGAGATCCAGCTCCGTGAACTACGCAACTACGAAGACGAGTGCCTGCAGTTGCACCACGCCACGTATTGCATGGGCGCCTCAAACAGTCATTCCCAGTTCACGATTCCGGAGGCGAACCCGAGGATGGCCTATCGCTTCATGAAGCTCAGCTGTGACTATGGGTATGCGGACGCGTGCGAGACGGTGCAGATGCAGTGCTTTCGGGAATGAATCTGCCGGGGTTTCTGCTACTGCTTCCAGATTGCGTCACAGAACTGCGACATGGTCGGGCACGGCAGCTCAGCAATCGTTGGAAATCGACGCGGTCTACCGATTCATTCGACATCCAGTTACAGAAATTCCGGTTCCTTAACTTGGTGAACTGGCCGGTTTCCGGAATGAACGACGTGCCAGGTAGACGAGAGTTATTGCTGCGAGTAGCACGCCGACTCCAATGGCGTCGCTAGTCGCCATCTGCGACAGCAGCCAGATGATTACTGCCGAACTGAGGATCGGCACGGTTGAGCCGCCGGGGATTCGGAACTGTCCCTGGGCAGGTAGCCCACGACGACGGCGCAGAGCAATGACAGACAGGCTGACCGCCAGATAGACAAGGAGGATCGATCCGGTTGCGAGGACCGCGAGTTGCTTAAACGTGCCGGTCAAAGCAATGCCACATCCGGTAGCTGCGTAAGACAGGATAGCGATATGAGGCGTGTGATATCTGGGGTGCACCCTGCCCAACACGCCCGGAAGTAGTCCATCACGGCCTGCGGCAAAAATCACTCGCGGTGTGTTCAGGAGGTCGCCGCTGAGGCCCCCAAAAATCGAAATAATCATTCCAGCGAGTATCAGCTTGGCACCCCATTTTCCGAACACGACCGTGGCGGCCGCGGCCAGGGGAGCTTCCGTATTGGTTACCAGGGCCGGACCCAGGGTCCCCTGCGCCACGGTCTGCACTGCAGCGTACAGCATGAAAATGCCGCCGATGCCCAGCATCAACCCGCGCGGGATGGTTTTAGTCGGGTTGCTGACCTCACCGCCGACGTTCAGGCCCGTCTCTGCACCAGCAAAAGCAAAGAACAGGACCAGCGTTGCGGCGCCTAAGTCACGCGCGGACGGCATTTCGGCAATGGCCAGGTAATCGATGTTGATGACGAACAATCCGACGCTGACCAACAAAAGCAGGGGAGCGAGTTTGGCGATGGTGCTTACAATCACAAACCGCATGCCTGTTTTCAGCCCTATGACATTTATTACGGCCAAAGTCGCGAATATCGCCACGATGAACAGGCGGCGAGGCGCGGATTGGCTGAGCACTGGCAGCTCGGTAGCGATTGCATCGGTCATGGCAACGGCAACTGCCGCATCACTGAACACGGACCACCCGAGCCACAGCAGGGTAGAAGTGACAAATCCGGCGAATGGTCCAAAGGCATCTTCGACGTAAGCGTAACTGCCGCCGCTGCGCGTGATCCGGCTGCCGGCTTCCGCATAACACAGAAAAATCAGCCCGACGATAATCGCGCACACCAGGTAGGCAATGAGCGCGGCTGACCCCAGTTGGGCCGCAATGATGCTAGGAAGGATAAATATGCCGGCGCCGAGAACCAGGTTTAAAACGTTGGCGCCCAGCGCCCAGGTGCCAATGAAACGCAGCAAGCCTTCATCGGTCTCGTGGCTTGGGATTGTCATTCTTATGCGCTGCAACACAGGGACCGCCCGACGCCCAGTTTCGGGCCGCTGGCATATTAGGAATGGGACGGCCAACGGCCACTGTTGTCAAGGAGAAAACTTGTAGCCGCAATAGGCCGTCATCACAGGTAGCAGCGATCGTCCATTAGTCTGACTTGCTTTCGTTGAGCGACCAGTTTCTGACTGGCCCCGCGCCTGGGATTCTGTTACTGCATCCAGGTCGCGCCGCTAACGGCACCGGGATCGTTCCTACCTCAAACGCAGGCGCATTGGCAGTGCAGGAACAGCGCAAATCACGCCCCCGCTACCACTGTCAAAGAACCCCGGCCTCGTGCCGGGGTTTCTTCTTCTGATCGTGACTACGTAATGGAGTACTCTGAGGTTCGCTCCCAGCCCGACGGGTTGGGAGTCCATTGGTCAACACGATGAAGGGGGATGATTTATGTTCACGCGAATCATAGCCATCGCCGCGGCAGTTCTCGCGCTGTGCACAGTCGCGGGCGCAGCGTGCGCGGAGGGGTTGAGTCCCGAGCAGCAGGAGATCTGGAAGCTCGAGCAGCAGCAATGGAAGATGTCGGCGACGAAGGACCTGAGTTGGATCGACACCATGGTCCACCAAAACCTGAAGTACTGGGATACGGGCGAGCCGATGCCACGCGACAAGTCATCTCTGAAGCATTGGAGCCGATATTCGGATGAGAACTCGACAGTCCTCGAATATGAGTTGTTTCCAATCTCGGCGACCATCACTGGCAACGTGGCGGTCGTGCAGTACAACTACATGATTGCACGCGAGAGCTACAAAAAGGAAAGAGAGACGTTCACCGGGCGTTACACGGACGTGCTGGTCAAGGAAGGAGGCCATTGGTTGTTCCTCGCGTGGGCCGGCGGAGATGATCCGAAGAAGTGAACTTCTAATCCTGCATGTTGGCGCGATTGACCGTGCCCGTGCCCGTGACCCCGGCCCCGCGCCGGGGTTTCTTTTACTGCATCCACGTCGCGCCAGTGAACTGAGGCATGGGTGGTCTGACCTGCCATTCGCTGATGTATGCACATTCGTGGCCAGATGAACCGCAAGGGCTATTCGCTGCGGCACTCAAGATTGCAAGTGCGAGCCCATTGCTGGCGAAGGCGGGCGGGGGCAGCAGACTACCCCTCCCGCTCCCAAGCGGGGTTAAGCTACCATCGCCGTAATAGATTTGCGGCGACCAACCAAGGTTCAGGCCCGACAATCATGGCCGACGTCTTCGTTTCCTACGCCCGCAGCGACAAGGCGCGCGTCGCGCCGCTGGTGGCGGCGATCGAGGCGAAAGGCTGGTCGGTGTGGTGGGATCCGGGGATCGATCCGGGCCAGGAGTTTGATCGCCAGATCGCGGCAGAACTCAAGACGGCGGCTGCCGTGCTGGTGGTCTGGTCCCGCGAGTCTGTCGAATCGCGCTGGGTGCGCGGCGAGGCTCGCGAGGGCGCAGACCGCGGCATCCTTGTCCCCATCCGCTTTGACGGCGCCAGTCTCCCGATCGACGTGCGTGCGCTGCATACGACCGATTTCGATGATTGGGAAGGGAATCCAGACAGTCCGCAGGCGCAGGAAGTGCTGCGCGCGCTTGGCGCCACGATCGGCCGCGATCGCGGGCTCAGGTCGGAGAGCGCCAGCGCAGCTCCGATCCTGGCCGCTCCTGCAGGCGGACGCGTCCGCGTCGCCATCTGCGTGCTGCCCTTCGCCAACCTGGGGGGCGATCCGGAACAGCAGTATTTCAGCGACGGCATCACCGAGGACATCATCACTGAGCTGTCGCGCTGGCGCTATCTTTCGGTGCGGTCCCGCTCGGCCTCGTTCCGGTATCGCGGCGTCGCGGTCGACATGAAGCAGGTCGCGCGCGAACTGAACGTCCGCTTCATCGTCGAGGGCAGCATCCGGCGGATGGGCGAGCGCATCCGCATCAACGTACAGGTGATCGATGCCGAGACCGGCAGCCATATCTGGGCGGATAAATTCGACCGCTCGCTGGTGGAACTGTTCGCCGTCCAGGACCACGTCGTGCAGACGATCGTCAGCACACTCGTGGGCCGCGTGCAAGCCGCCGATACGGAACGGGCGCGGCGCAAGCCGCCGGCCAGCCTCGCCGCCTATGAGTGCGTGCTGAAGGGCAATGCATTGCCCTGGGACGACGCCGAGGGCGCCGCCGAGGCTAAACGGCTGTTCAGCAAGGCGATCGAAATTGATCCTGGCTATGGTCTTGCGCATGCCCTGCTCGCGGCCATTTTGGCCAGAGAGTGGGTCGAGGATTCGGGCAATTCGGATGAGGCATTGCAAAAGGCGTTTGCCCTGGCAAACCGTGCCGTCGAACTTGATGAGAACGACAGCACCTGTTTTTCGATGTTGAGCCAGATATTGTTGTGGCGGCGGTCCTTCGACCTGGCGCTGCAGCACATGCGCCGTGCGGTGGAGATGAATCCGAACAACCAGTGGAATGCGGGCGACATGGGCTGCACTCTGGTCGATGTTGGCCAGCCCGAGGAGGCGTTGACCTGGTTCAAGCGCGCCCGGGAGATCGATCCGTACTTCGATCAGCCCTGGTACTGGTACGGAGTTGGCCGGGCTTACATGAAATTGCAGCAGTACGAGGAAGCCCTGGGCGCATTCAACCATGTGCCCACCCGCCCATATCGAGTCGCTGCCTACATGGCTGGCTGCCATGCCCGCCTGGCAGATGCCGAGCGCGCCAAGGCCTGTGCGGCCGAATGCCTGGCATTGAAGCCCGATTTCTCAGTTGGACAGTTCATGGCGAAGCGATCACTCAAGAACCCGGCGGATACCGCGGAGCTGGCCGAATCCTTGCGCATGGCCGGTCTGCCGGGCTGATGGCGGAAGACGTGGGCGACCAGACCCCGGCTGGAACTGTCGAACCACCCTGGGTCGAGGCAGTCCTCCGCTTCTGGTTTGAAGAATTGTCGGAAACCCACTGGTTTGGCGGCAATGATGGCGTGGACATGCAAATCCGCGGACGCTTTCTCGCGCTGCACGAGCAGCTCGTGCGGATTAACGCCCCCGGCGTGAACGCGCCACGGTCGATCCTCGCGGCCGTGATTGTATTGGACCAGTTCTCGCGCAACATGTACCGGGGCCAGCCGCGGGCCTTCGCAGCCGATGCCATCGCCCGCCGGTTGGCGCGGACTGCCGTTGATCAGGGCTTCGACCTCACGATGACAAAAAAGCAGCGGCTTTTTCTTTACCTTCCTTTCGAGCATAGCGAGAACACCGAAGATCAGGCGCTGGCGCTTGATCTGATCGGACGACTGGGCAACGAGAACTGGACACGCGCTACCATGGCGCACAAGGTGATCATTGACCGATTTGGTCGCTTTCCGCATCGCAACCAGATTCTCAGCCGGCCGTCGACGCCGGACGAGATCGCGCATATGGCGGAATCCATGACTTCGTTCTGAGCGTTGTGATGATTGGGACAATGTTCCGGCGGACGCTTGCTGAGGAACATCGCAAATCACGCCCCGCTACCACATTCAAGAACCCCCGGCCCCGCGCCGGGGTTTCTGTTACTGATGGGCGTCTGCTGTCGACCGGCTGCTGCAGTCTGGCCGCCTCTTCCGGCGCGAAGCCCCCCTGCGCCTCGCGATACTGCACCTTGATCGCGTCGCGATCCTTCCGTCTTTTCGCCTTGCGCTTGGTCCATCGCCGTCACTCTTCAGTTACCAACGTCTTAAGGCAATGTAACTGTTGGAGCACTCCAGTCTGTTACATCTAATCTGAGGCAATTCCACGGCTTCTTCATCCTTGCAACTCGTTGCGCTTTGTACCAGAGTGAATGGGCAATGGCTTGCCATTTCGCCCGGCTCGCTGGCTGACATTCCAAGCCTTCTCCGACTGCGGAAGGAGTCCCCTTATGATTACTCTGATGATCAATGGCAAGACCCGCCATGTTGATGCCGCCCCGGATACCCCACTGCTCTGGGTGCTGCGCGACAACCTGGAGATGACAGGAACCAAATTCGGTTGCGGCATCGCCCAGTGTGGCGCCTGTACCGTGCACATTGACGGTACGGCAACCCGTTCATGCGTCACTCTGGTGTCGGCGGTGGTCGGCAAGAAAGTCACCACCATCGAAGCAGTGGGGGCGAGCAAGGTCGGTAAGGCGGTGCAACAGGCTTGGCTTGAAGTGGACGTGCCGCAATGCGGCTATTGCCAGTCCGGCCAGATCATGAGCGCGACCGCGCTGCTGGCCAAGAACAAGAGTCCTTCCGACGCCGATATCGACGTCGCGATGTCTGGGAACATCTGCCGCTGCGGCACCTACAACCAGATCCGCGCCGCGATTCATACCGCTGCAACAATGACGCGCAAGGAGGCATGACATGGCTGCTCCAGTCATCAACGAATCCCGGCGCGATTTCCTCAAGTCTGGTGCCGCCATGGGCGGTGGGCTGGTGATCGGTTTCGTGCTGCCCGGCGCGGCGCGCTTTGCCGAAGCGGCGACGGCAGCGTTCCAGCCCAGTGCCTTCATTCGCATCACGCCCGATAATGTCGTTACCGTTATCGTCGGTCTGTCCGAAATGGGCCAGGGCGTCCTGACGGCCATTCCCATGCTGGTCGCCGAAGAGCTGGAGGCTGATTGGGCGAAGATCAGGATCGAGCAGGCGCCGGCCGATCCTGCGTTCGCCAACCCCATTTTTAAGGTCCAGGCAACCGGCGGCTCCACTTCGGTGCGCGGGCACTGGGAGCCCATGCGCAAGGCCGGCGCAACTGCGCGGGAGATGCTGATCGCGGCCGCCGCGGATACCTGGAAAGTGGATAGTTCCACTTGCCATGCCGAGAGCGGCGCTGTGATCCACGCAAGCGGAAAGAAGCTCACCTATGGCCAGTTGGCGAACAGAGCCGCGACCATGCCCGTGCCCGCCGAGGTTACGCTGAAGGACCCGAAGGACTTCAAGCTGCTCGGCAAAGGAGCGAAGCGGCTGGACAGCCCGGGCAAGGTGAACGGCACGGCACAGTTCGGCATGGATGTGCGCCTGTCCGGCATGCTCACCGCGGTGGTCGCGCGCTCGCCAGTGGCCGGCGGCAAAGTCGCGTCTTTCAGCGCCGACAAGACGAAGCCCATGCCAGGCGTCAAGCACGTGGTGCAGATCGATTCGGGCATCGCCGTGGTGGCCAACGGCTACTGGGCCGCGAAGCAGGGTCGCGACGCGTTGGAGATCAAGTGGATTGAGGGGGCCAACGCCGCCCTCTCTTCCGCGGACATCAGCAAGGCGATGAGTGAAAGCGCCGACAAAGGCGGCGTGGTGGCGCGCAAGGATGGCGACGTCAGCGCGGCCACGGCGGCGAAAAAGCTCGAGGCCGTCTACGAAGTGCCGTATCTCGCCCACGCTTGCATGGAGCCTATGAACTGCACGGCTTGGGTGAAGCCGGATAGCGTGGAAATCTGGACCGGCACCCAGGCGCAGGGTATCAATCAGACCGTGTTGTCCAAGGTCGCCGGGGTGAAACCGGAGCAGGTCAAGGTGAACACCATGCTGCTGGGCGGCGGTTTCGGCCGACGCTTTGGCCAGGACTTCGCCGTCGATGCGGTGCTGATCTCCAAAGCAGTGGGCGGGCCGGTGAAGTTGATTTACTCGCGCGAAGACGACATGAAGGGCCACTTCTACCGTCCGGCTGCGCAGGTGAAATTCAGGGGCGGGCTCGACGCGGCGGGCCATCCCGTCATGTACTCGGCGCGCGTGTCTTGTTCATCCGTCTTCCAGGCGGCTGGGTTCCCGCTGACCAACGATCTGGACCAGACCGCAGTAGAGGGCCTCAAGGAGTGGCCGTACGACTGCCCCAATGTGCAGGTGGAGTGGTCACGGTACGAACCCGGCATCGGCGTGTGGTTCTGGCGCTCGGTCGGCCATTCGCAGAACTTTTTCTTCAGCGAAAGCTTCATCGACGAAATGGCCGTGGCGGCGGGCAAGGACCCGTTCGAATACCGCCGTGGGCTATTGACCCAGCGCCCACGTCACAGGGCCGCCCTCGAACTGGCCGCGAGCAAGGCGGGCTGGGGGTCGCCGCTGGCTGCCGGGCGGGCTCGTGGTATTGCCGTGTGTGAATCCTTCGGCAGTATGGTTGCGGAGGTCGCCGAGGTGTCACTGGTGGATGGCAAGGTGAAAGTGCATCGCGTGGTCTGCGCCGTCGACTGCGGCATGACCGTGAACCCGGACATCGTCAGGCGGCAGATGGAGAGCGCCATCATCTTCGGGCTCTCGGCGGCGCTTTACGGCAAGATCACCATCAAGGACGGTCGCGTGGAACAGAGCAACTTTCACGATTACCCGGTCGTACGCATGAACGAGACGCCGCAGGTAGAAGTGCATATCGTGCCAAGCGGCGAGAAACCCGGCGGCGTCGGCGAACCGGGCACGCCGCCCATCGCGCCCGCGCTGTGCAATGCGCTCTTTGCGCTGACGGGCAAGCGCATCCGCACTTTACCGATTTAAGCCCCGCAGATAGGGGAAAAAGCACGCCCCCGCTACCAATCACACGGACCCCGGCCCCGCGCCTGCAAAGTCCGCCATTTGCGTCACGGGTATTTCTTGTCGACGACGCCGCGGACGAGGTGGGTGTCGTAAACAAGCACAACGGACGCGATGCGTCCGGTGTTCAGATCGAAGTTGAAAACGTCCGCGCAGTCGAACGACACCCGCGAGCCGTCCTTCAGCGACCAGTCGTAGAGATAGTAGGCGACTGCCCGCAAATGGCCTTCGGCGCTGACGAGAATGTCATGCACGGTGAGCTTGGAGTCGCCAGATGCGCTGGCGACCTTCTCGATGAAGTCGCGCACCGGCAAACGACCCAGAAATGGTGACTGGACCCAGCCGTCCGCCACGAACAGGGAAGTCGCATTGTCGGCGTCGCCCGCTTCAAGGGCCTGTAGATATTTCCGCACCGCTTGCTGCATAAGAATCTCCGGTACTTCTTCGGACCATGACCGGTATCGACCATCGATCCAAGGGCATCATAGTCCCGGCCAGGCGTCTGGTCCGTTCTCGGCGGTCGTCACGACGCGCAATCCACTCCCGCGCTAAATTCATGCCGGCGGGTCGGGCGAAGCAGGGCGGTCCTGACTGCCCGGGACGGCAGCCTCTGCCGCCGCGAAGCCGATCCGCGAATGGGTGCCGTCGCAAAACGGCTTCGTCGACGAACCGCCGCAGCGGCAGAGCGCAAACGGCCGTTTCGGAACGGGATACGAAACACCGTTCCAGTCCACCAGTGTCACATCGTCACCGATGACCAGATACGGTCCGTTTTGCCGGACTTTGATGCTCGCCATGATCCCACCTCCTGCCTCACTGATTGCCGTTGCGCCATCTCCTGCCGCCCCGGGCGTATAGTTACAGCATGGTCAAGACAGCCGCACAGGAGGGCCCGTCATGACGATTGCAGTATCCGTGCAAAAGCATCTCATCCGCGCGGGCGTCAAGTACGAACTAATCGAACATAAGCGCACGCTCGACAGTGCGCGTACCGCGCAGGCGGCGCATATCCCGGGCGCTCAGCTCGCGAAGGGAACACTCCTGAAAGACGACCAGGGCTTCATCATCGCGGTCGTGCCAGCCACGCGAAGGGTCGACCTCGGTGCCATCCACAGGCGCTTCGGGCGCCCGCTCGGGCTTGCGACCGAGGACGAGCTAGGGAGCCTGTTCAGTGATTGCGAGCCGGGCGCGGTGCCGCCGCTGGGTGCCGCCTATAGCATCGACAACGTTCTCGATGACAGCCTCATGGAGGAATCGGACGTCTATTTCGAGGCCGGCGATCATCGCGGGCTCGTGCACGTCAGCGGGACCGATTTCCGGAAACTGATGACTGGCGCGCCGCACGGAGACATCAGCCGTCACGTCCAGTCTGCACGCTGACGTCGGTAGCTTGCTCCGCCAACAGCCCGCCGGCGCCTTTGATGACGTCGGCAACTTGGATGGCAAGCGCGATCAGCGCAGCAGTATCTCGGCGCGCCAGGCCGTTTCGTTAATCTGAATGCAAGACCCCGCTACCAATTTCATCAGAACCCCGGCCCCGCGCCGGGGTTGCTGTTACTGCATCCAGGTCGCGCCGGTGAACTGCGGCACGGGCGGTCGTATCTGCCATTCGCCGATGCTCCCGCACTTCCTGCGACTTGCTTCTGGCCCGCCAGCGCCAGGCACCGGCATAGCGGTTTATACGTATGGATCCCGGCATCCAATCAACGTATACGTTTTCGATAGACAGTCGCCCTCAACCGGCGCTAGGCTAGCTCTCCTCCGCGACAAGATCACGAAGGACACCGTCGGTCGCCGGACAGGAAACATTTCCAACTCAACCAACAAACTGGCCACGTCGTTGGCCAAGGAAGACCGCCATGGGTAACCCGCATCGCTTGCTGTCAGTCCCGCTGTATCTGGCCGTCGCCGCCACGCTGTGCAGTGCCTCGGCGCTGGCCGCCGCGCCCGGACACACCACGAAGCACGGCGTGGACGTCGACATCCGGTCGGCCGGCCGCCAGGTCGCCGACGAGGTCGCCGAGTTCGGCAACGCCGCGCCGCAGGACGCCGTGAGTCCGATCCCCGGCCAGAGCGTCGCGTCGCAGGTTAAGCTCAAGGGCAGCAATGTCCAGGCGAACAACGCCGCGCTCGACAACATCCAGACCTACAGTTTCACGCGCCCGTTCATCAAGTACACGCAGAGCGAGACCTCGATCGCTGCATCCGGCCGGAACATCGTCGCCACGTACAACAATTCCGCGGATCAGCCGCTCGTGCAGACCGGGCCGACCAGTCTCGCCTTCGTGCATCGCTTCCTGTCGGGCTATTCGGTCTCGAACGATGGTGGCGCGACCTGGGCGAGCGGATCGATGCCACCGATCGCCGGCAGCATCTTTACCTTCGGCGACCCGTCTGTCGGCGTCGATCGCAAAGGCAATTTCTATTTCGCGACGCTCGGTGCCAACGCGGCAGGTTTGTCGACCATCCAGGTCAACAAGTCGGTCAACGGCGGGCGCAGCTGGAGCGACGCGGCCGTCGTGCAGCAGGACAATGGCGGCGACAAGGAGTGGCTCGCCGTGGGCCCGGACCCGGCCGCCATGAACCGCGACAACGTCTACGTCACGTGGACGAGCTTCCAGGCGTCGGGCGCCCAGCTGCGCTTCGGGCGCACGACGGACGGCGGCGCGACCTGGCAGGCGAAGACGATCTTCGCACCGCCGCCGAACGCGAACCCCGACTTCCCGCAGAACTCGCTGCAGTTCTCAAACCCGGCGGTCGACCGCATCACGGGCGTGCTGTACGTGCCCTTCGCGCGGTTCAGTAACGGCGACCAGGACTTCCTGCAGATCATGGTGTCGAAGGACGCGGGCGAGACCTTCTCGTTCCTCAACTTCAACGTACCCGGCGCGCCGGATCCGACCCTCCTTCCATTGGTGCAGCCGGGCCGTCTGATCGACTGCGGCACAAGCGGCGGGTTCCGCCTGGCCATTCACGCTGGCACGCAGAGCACGGGCCGCTTCGGACAACCCACGTTCGTTCAGGCTTCGCGGCTGACCGTGCAGCCGGCGTTCGCCGCGCGTAACGGCGTGCTCTACCTCGCTTGGTCGCAATCGACGAGCACGTTCTTTGGTGATCCGACGAGCAACACGAACGTCATGTTCATGCGCTCGGACGACGGTGGTGCGACGTGGAGCGCGCCGGTGCAGGTGAATCCGACCGTGGTTGGCAATACGCAGCACGTGCTGCCTGCGCTGAGCATCGACAGCGACCCGAACGACGTGCACGTGGCCTACTACACCCAGCACGCGGACGGCACCGTCGACGTGGACATGGCGAACTCCCACGATCGCGGCGTGACGTTCCCGGCGAAGCGCGCCATCCGTGTGTCGAGCCAGACGACGGCGCTGGCGCCGACCAACATTCCACTGAGCGCGCCGAGCGGCGGAACGTTCAATACGACCAATTACGACCGGCTGATCCGTCCCTGCTACAACCTCGGCGAGTACCTCAGTGTGGACTCGGCAAACGGCACCGTGCACGCGTTGTGGGGCGACTCGCGGAACTCAGTGACTCACCCGGTGAGCGGGTTCGATCCGCTCTCCGGCCAGACCCATCCGCAACAGGACGTGTTCTATCAGGCCGTGAAGGCGCAGTAGACGCGCAGGCGATGGCGCAGTAAGTGAGGGCCCCCGGTGTCGCGTCGCGGCATCCGGGGGCTCCGCGAGGCGTTAATTGCTGTCGCCACCTTGGTGTCCATTTCAAGCGTTTAGGCCTGTTATGCACCGATGGTGCGGGCGGCGAGATGCGCCCTTGACGACAGACCGACCCCGGCCCCGCGCCGGGGTTGCTGTTACTGCATCCAGGTCGCGCACGGCTCCTCCCGTGCTCAACTGACGCGCGAACCGGACGACGCCGCGGCAGCGCCGGCCACATGTCCCACGTGTCCATCTAGCCACGCGACCAGATCGGCGATGACTTCCGCGCGATTGGTCTCGTTCACCATCTCGTGACGAGCGGCGGCGTACAATTTGTGGGTGACATCGGTGACGCCAGCACGACCGTACGACGCGACCAGCGCAAGCACGCCCTTGCCAGCCCCACCCACAGGGTCCTCGGCGCCAGCCAACAAGTAGATCGGCAGCGCCTTGGGCACGCGCGCCTGGTTGCTCGGCTCATCGTTGTTGATCAGGCCGCCGAAGACATCGATCCAGCCCTGCACGGTCATCTCGAAACCACACAGCGGATCGGCGATGTACTTGTCGACCTCGGCGTGATCGCGCGACAGCCAGTCGAACTCCGTGCGTGTGGGCTTGAAGCGGCGGTTGAAGTCCCCGAACGAGAGAGCCGCCAGCACGCGACTCTTGCCGCGAGGTCCGACGCGCCAGCGCTCCAAGCGAGCAATCAAGAGGCCAGCTCGCACCAGCGCCGCGGTGCCGCTGTTGGTGCCGGACAGCACGGCGCCCGAGAGCGTCTCGCCATGCGAAAACAGGTAATCCTGCGCGAGGAACGAACCCATGCTGTGACCGAACAGCACAAGGGGAACGCCCGGATGACGCGCGGCGATGTACCGGTTCACGCGCAGCATGTCGGCCACCACCTTGCGCCAGCCATCCTGCTCGGCGAAGAAGCCGAGGTCTGCCGGCGAGCGCACGCTCTGTCCGTGCCCGCGATGATCCGACGCGTACACGGCGTAGCCCGCCGCGATCAATCCACGCGCCACGTGATCATAGCGACGGGCGTGCTCCGCCATGCCGTGTGCGATCTGCACCGCGGCTTTCGGCTTCGCGCCTGCAGGCAGCGGCCATTCGTAGACGGCAATCTCGACGCCGTCATCACTCGGAAGGTGGGTCGTCACGAAGTCCATGAGCACCTTAAAGGCCGGCTATCAACACGAAGTCGACACGAGTGCTTGCCTGCAATCTAACCTGATTCACGAGAGAGAGGGCTATGAAATTCATGATTTCGTTCTTGGCAGTCATTCTTGTGCCGGTGACTGACATTCAAGCGGAAACGCTTTCCGTAGATGAATATGCGAAAGCAGAGAAATACATTGTCGAGTCTGATACAGAGCGGCTGAAGTCCGCGAAACAGCTATCGCGTATGGTGGCAAATAGCAGACAGGATGGGCGCTGGCTGCGGCCGTTCAAGCTGCGCCCAAACGCTGCCGTATCGGCACCGAATGAATAGCGCATCCAGGAAGCTCGGTCGAAACCGACCGGAAGCAGCCCGCTACGAGTGCTACGATTATCATTACCGATTCGCAAACGAAATTGTTCGGGCTCCCCGTGGCCTATGAGTTTCCCTTGACCGTTAGTGCGAGACTATTTTCGCCAGGAGCCATTGGCATTCTGGCAATAGCGACTGCGCTGGCCGCCTGCGGCGGCGGGGGATCCGCTCAGGCACCGCCACCGCCGCCTGTTCCACCGGTCTTTACCACGCCAACGGCTGTGCGGGTCTCGCGGGCGACCCCGTTCAGCGCCGGCTGTCTCCCCATTGCCGGCGGCACCACGACTTACGTCAACGCCGAAGTTGAACCTCAGCTCGCGATCGATCCGTCTAACCCGAACCATCTGGTTGCCGCGTGGCAGCAGGACCGGCTGTCAACCGGTGGCGCGCTTGGCCTCGTCAACGCCGTCTCGGTGGATGGCGGTGTCACCTGGAGCGACCCGCGCTCATTGCCATTTTCGCAGTGCGCCATGGGAAGCTATGCGCGCGCGTCCGACCCCTGGGTCAGCGTTAATGGTGTCGTGGCGTTCCATGTCGGTATCGCGTTCACGGGCGCCATCCTCGCTGCCGGTGCGCGCAGTGCTGTGGTCGTGAGCCGCTCGGGCGATGGCGGTTTCAGCTGGAGCGCGCCAGTAGAACTCTCGAATGATGATGGGTCGTTGTTCTTCAATGACAAGGAAAGCGTGACCATCGACCCGACCGACACGCGCTACGTGTATGCGGTCTGGGACAGGCTGGATACCAGCAACAGAGGCCCGACCCGTTTTGCCCGCTCCCAGGACGGCGGGCTCAGCTGGGAACCGGCGGTTACCATTTACGATCCCGGTGCCGGCGCGCAAACAATCGGCAACATAGTCGTCGTGGCGCCGAACGGCATGGTGTACGACTTCTTCACAGAGCTTGTTGCGGTGCCCGGCAATCCGAACCTGGTGACCGGTCGAGTCGCGGTGATTTCATCCGGTGACAAAGGGTTGAGTTGGTCAGCGCCCGTCTATGTCGCCGATATGCGTTCTGTCAGCACGCAGGATCCTTCGAGACCGGGAGTGATCGTGCGAGCCGGTGAAATCCTGGGTTCGTTCGCCGCAGATCCCCTGCGTGGCACGCTCTATGCGAGCTGGCAGGACTCGCGGTTCTCAAGCGGCGCGCGCAACGCGATTGCGATTGCCTGGTCCATCGATGGCGGCGCGACGTGGACGGCACCGGTTCGGGTCAATGCCGATCCCACCGTACCGGCGTTCATACCAACGCTGACCGTCCAGGATGACGGTACGATCGGCGTCCTTTATTACGATTTCCGTGCGGCGAGCACGTCGAGTACTCGGCCGACCGACCTCTGGCTGGCGGTCTCCCAGGCAGGTAGCGGCTGGCGCGAGACGCGACTCGCTGGCAATTTCGACATGCTGAACGCCCCGAACGCAGAAGGCCTGTTTGTCGGCGATTATCAGGGCCTGGTAAGTGCCGGCCGCTCGATTATCTCGCTGTATTCACGCGTCAACAACGCTGACATGGCCAATCGAACCGATATCTTCGCGGATCGCACGGATTCGAGTGCAATCATGAGTGCGGCGGGAACACGCGCCGTCCAAACTGTGCCGGAGTCAGCCACCTGGATCTGGGACAAGGCGGCGCAAGAGCGTGTGGAGCGTCATCTCGCGGAGGAACGCGACCAGCGGCGCCGCCAGTGGCGCGAGTGGCTCGGTGGCCACGGCGATTTGCCGATCGAGTAATGAGCCTTAGGGATAAATAATCGCGGTGCTTGGCAGCCGCCCTTCCACAGATCGGCACAACGCAGCGCCACGGTGCCGGCAGGTGTTGTGGATGGAGATTTCGGATGGGCCCCGCTCGTGTCGGGGTTTCTTTTTGTAGGGCAGGCGGAGGATGAGGGTGAACTACCGCAACTCGACCTCGATCCAGTCCGTCTCCACTCGAAGTAGCGCGCCCGCGCTACCACTTTTCAAGATCCCCGGCCCCGCGCCGGGGTTAATGAGATGGTCAGCCCGGTCCCGCCTTAGCGCTACGCTGAGGAGGGATCTATTAGAGGAGGCCATCCCATGAACGCAGTCACTCTCATCGGTATCGACCTGAGCAAGCACAGCTTCCACCTGCACGCGCAGGACGGATTGGGTCGGATGGTGTTTCGCAAGAAGCTATCGCGCCAGCAGCTGCTGCGGCCGCTGGCCGCCTGAACCGACGATATCGATTCTTCCCGTCCGGGTTTGCGATGTCGACCAAGTGATGAAACAAACGGCTCAACGGCCTGGCGAATATCCTGGTAAACAGAACAGCACCATGACGCTGCGGGGTTTTTGAGGATCGCCGGGCGCGGCTCTCATCGAGGTGCGGGGAATTGCCTCCCCATCATTACTCCGGACAGATTTGCGCAAACCTCCCTTGTTTCAATACCGGACTACCTTGCAAAGACCGGGCTGACCATAGATTCTTTAACTGCATCCAGGTCGCGGTGCCGCCGCGCCAACCCGCCAGGAGCTTTCGTTGCGACCTGGCGCCTTTTCAGGCCGGCGCACGGTCGATTGGCGGCTGAAATTCGTGCGCATCAGGTAATTTGATTCGCTGGCTTCTGCTGAGAAGCGTGTTTACTATTCCTAGCTTGTACATCGCCTGCCGCAAACTCCTTTCGGATCAATGGACAGAGGCAAGAATGCGGACATTCGCAAGTTCAAGAAAATCATTGCGCCGCTGGACGAGGCCGGCGCCGGCCGGCGATACCACTTCAGCCCGTGCCGTCCGCGCCGGCGGGCAAATGCTCGCAGCGCCCATGGTTTCGTCCGTTGCTAAGGCGCTGACCGCTTGAACTCTGACCACGCCCGCCTGACCCGCTTCGAGCGGCTACTGTCGATGGTCACGCGCGTGGCGCCCGGCGAGGGCCACACCGCGTTCCTGTTCTTCCTGCACGGGTTCCTGCTACTCGCGTCGTACCAGGAAGTGAAAGCGCTGCGCGAAGCATTCATGCTCACCAAGTTTTCGGCCGAGACGCGCGCGTACGCGGTGGCGCTCATGGCGCTGGTGCTGATGCTCATCGTGCCGCTATATGGCCGGTTGCGACACCACCTCGACGGTGCGCATCTGCTGCGCCTCGTGACGGTTTTCTTCGTGGTGACGCTGCCGCTGTTCGCGGTGCTCAGCCGATATCAAGTTCCCATTGCGTTTGCGTTCTTCATCTGGGTCGGTATCTACGGCGTCATGGTCGTGTCGCAGATGTGGGCCTTCGCGGCAGATTCGTTCAACGTCAGGAGCGGCCAGCGCCTGTTTGTAGTCATCATGCTGGGCGCTAATCTGGGCGCGCTTGTCGGCTCCAAGCTCACCCAGGAGTTGGCGGAAGCGCTCTCGCCCATGGGGCTCATGATCCTCGCGACCTGCACACTCGGCGCAACGCTGTTCCTTGCCACGCCTGAACGTGCCGCGATCCCGGAGGGATCGCGCGTCATCGAAATCAATCGCTCCCGGCCGGTGCCCCAGTTGCTCGGCGGCATCGGCCTGGTGCTGCGCGATCGATATCTGCTGCATATGGCGCTGTTCGTGGTGCTCCTCAACTGGATCAACACCACGGGAGAATTCATTCTGGCCGACTACGTGAAGGCCGATGCCGTGGCGCGCGTCGCTGAGAGCGGCGGAGCACTCGACCTGGGCTCGCTCATCATCGAGTTTTACGGAAATTTCAATTTCTGGGTGACGCTGATCAGTCTGGTCATCCAGCTGTTTGTGGTTTCACGCGTCTACCACATCGTCGGCGTGCGCGGCGCGCTGTTGGTCCAGCCGGTCATCGTCGCCGTGGGATATGGCCTGCTGGTGTTCGGGCCGATGCTCGGTGGCTTCATTCCGTTCTTCTACCTGGTCCGCCGGATCAAGTTAGGAGAGAACGGCGTCGATTACTCGCTGATGAACACCACGCGGCAGGCGCTGTTCCTGCCGGTCGACCGCGACTCGAAATACGACGGCAAGACCGCGATCGACACATTCTTCTGCCGCTTTGGCGATCTCATCCAGGCGGTCGGCGTGTATGTCGGGCTCAATATATTGGCCTGGAAAGCCCATAACTTTGCGTTGGTGAACCTGGTACTGGCGCTGGGATGGATTGCGCTCGCGGCGCTAATGGGGCGCGATTACGGCCGGAAGACGCGCGAGAACCTGGTGAATGTGGCACCCGTAGCGGTCGAGCCCATTCCCGACTTACTCTATGCGCCCGGCGAGTCGTTCATGCACCCGGTTTCGCCGACTGCGTTCTACGACGCGGAACCGGGCGATGTGCTGGTGCTGCGGGCCCGCCGCGATGATGGGCATCGATTGCCGCACTGGATGCGGTTCAACGTCCGGCTGCAGGCCTTTACCGGCAAGGCACCGATGAATGTCGAAATAGCAGAGCTGCGTATTACGGTCATCGCCTCCAACCTGGACGGGCTCGAGGCACGTAGCACTTTCGTGGCCAGACGCGTGACGAGCTGACGCGCGCGCTGCCGTCGCACTCGATCAGGGTGATTTCGCCGTTGCCGCCGCCGCGGGCACCATGGCGATCTCGCCGCGATCGACACGCTCGAGCAGTTTCGTCAACAGTCGGTGCACCGCGAGAATCTCCGACTTGGTCAGGCCCATTTGCAGGTCGCTGCCTGCGCGGCGGACGCCACGGTTTTGCGACAAGTTCTTGCCGTTCGCCACGGGAACGTAGCTGCGGCTTTCGAGCCGCCATTGCGCGAGCACGCCCAGTCGATCCGCCAGCAGTTGCGGTGTGACATGGCGCAGCCGTTCGACGGTGTCGGCCGGAAGTCGATTCACGCGCATATCCTTCCATACTTCGCCGCGATCGCTCTCGTCCGACGCGAAGGCGACACCGTGATCGATCGAAAACACGCGCGCGCCGACCTCCGCTTTGCCGAGCAGAAAGTTGCCGAGGTTCGAGTCGCGATGCCTGATCAGATACGTGAGCACGTTCAGCTGGCCGATGTGGCGTGCATAGACCGGGTCGGCGGCAAAACGCTCGGGGCTGTAGACGTCCGCGACCACCGTGATGTCGCTCAGCCAATACTGCACCACGGCCAGCACCTGGTCGGCGGCGGAAAACGTGGGCGCGACGCCGGGCGAATACTTCGCGAAGTCCGCCAGCGGCACCATGCGCAGCGTAGTGGGCGGCACCACGTACTCGGCTGGATCGAGGAAAAGCTTCTGCAGTTCGTACGCGGCTAAGTCGTAGCGCGGGACGTTGTTGAAGGAGTCAGCGCCGGGTTCAGCCTTGCGCAATTTCACGCGCAGTGGCGGTGCCCCGCCGAAGGAGATTTCGGCCCGCAAGGTGATGTCGCCCTTGGCCTTGGGCCGGCTGATCTCTGCCTGCGTGATCACCAGCGGTTCGGCGGCGAGCAGCTGCTCGAGGTCCGCCACCGGTTGCGTGATGTTTGCGTCCTGTGCTGCCGCCGTGGCAACCAGTGCCGGCAGCAGCGCTGCGGCCAACAAGCCTATCAGCCGGCGCATCGGTGGCATCTGTTTTCTTCCTTCTAAGAACGACACTCGCTAACCGGTCCTGACGGCGGGCCGATGGTCCGTCAGGGCAATCGTAATTGGAAACGGTTAAGAATAGGAATTTCAAGCGGCCATTTCTGTTGCGAGGTAGGCGCGCGGAGGTACGGAGAGTGCGCGAGCGGGAAGCGGCTGCGCTTGCGGTGAGCCCGTGGCGTTCGCCCTGGGGGAGGGGGCTACCTGACGCTGAGGGAAGCCACTGCCACGAACGACGCTGGTCTTGCGGCACCATAAGCTGCGAAAATTTATTGATTCGCGTAGCCCGGCCCTGCGCCGGGGTTTCAGTTAGTGCATCCAGGGCGCGCCGCTATGTTGCGTGCAGGCGCTGGGTTTGCTCAAACCCAAGATTGCGTGTATACGTTTTCTACATAAGACGAACAATTCTGGCAGGGGATGCCCCGATGAAGAACACGTTACCGGCAATTCTGGCCGCGATGTCGCTGCTTGGCTGTGGCGGTGGGGGCGGCGGCGGCGGAGCTACCGCTGACACCACGCCGAACGTGTTCACGTTTGTCGATCAGAACAACGTGGCCCTTGCCACGGAGATCACCTCGGCACCGGTAACGATCAGCGGCATCGATGCTGCCGCAGCCATCAGCGTCACTGGCGGTACGTACTCCATCGGCTGTGGCGCAACCTTCACCAGCGTTGCCGGCATGATCAGTAACAACCAAACCGTCTGCGTCCGTGACACCAGTGCCGTTACGACGAGCACGGCCACCAACACGACCCTCACGGTCGGTGGGGTGGCAGATACGTTCACTAGCACAACCTTTAGTGTGTTCACAGTCAGCGGCACTATTACTGCCGCTTCTGGGAGTGTTGCCGACAGTGACGTGAACGACCCGAACGCTACCTATGTTGCCAACGATGACATTGCCACGGCCCAGTCCATCGGTAATCCCGCGACGGTGGGCGGCTATGTGAATCAGCCGGGATTCGGTGAATCTGGCCGGTCGCAGGTGGCGGGCGATGCCAACGACCTCTACCTTGTCACCCTTGCGACCAATCAGTTGCTTACTCTCACGATCGGCGATGCCATCGCCGGTGACCTGGATCTCTTCCTTGCCGATGAGGCAGGCAACCTCGTAGCCAGCTCGGAAGGCATCGGCGTCACCGAGACGATCACCGTGACCACCTCCGGGACTTATCTCATTATTGTCTTTGCATCCGCTGGTGACTCCAACTACATCCTGACCATCGGGCAGTTTATCGGCACTGCGTCTACCCCGCGGCTTTCGGTGCTCTCCGAGTTCGTGCCAGGCGAGCTGATCGCCCGCTTCGAGCCCGCCAAGACTGGTGCGCAGGCGCTCGGTATGCGCCTCTCCGCCATGGGCTTGCAGATGACGGCCAGCGATTCGGCGGCAACCAAACGTCCAGTACTGATCAAGATCGACGAGACCACTCTGAAGGCGAAGGCCACGGCTGCGACCCCGGGCGCAGTCGCCGCGAAGGAAGCGCTGCCGCTCGGCATTGCCGGCAACGCGGAGCTGGAGCGCAAATGGCGCACGCTGCGCGCCATCAAGCAACTCGGCAAGCAGCCGGGGGTGCGCTATGCGGAGCCGAATTACATCCTCAAGCGCTCCGCCGTGCCGAATGACCAGTTCTATCATTATCAGTGGCACTACCCGCTCATCAATCTGCCGCAGGCCTGGGACATCACCACCGGCAGCAGTTCCGTGATCGTCGCGGTAATTGATACCGGTGTGCTGCTTGCCCATCCCGACCTGCAGGGCCAGCTCGTCAGCGGCTATGACTTCATCAGCGATCCATTCAATGCCGGCGATGGGGACGGCAGAGACCCGGATCCCAACGATCCAGGTGACTTGTGCTGCGGTGGCAGTAGCAGTTTCCACGGCACGCATGTGGCTGGCACGATCGCGGCTGCCACCAATAATGGCATCGGCGTGGCGGGTGTTGCCTGGAACGCCCGCATCATGCCGCTGCGTGTCTTGGGATTGTTTGGTGGCACTAGCGATGACATCAATCAGGCCATCCTTTATGCAGCGCGGGTGTCCAATGGTTCCGGCACCCTGCCCGCGCAACGCGCCGACATCATCAACATGAGCCTCGGCTGCACGTGTACATCGCAGGCCGAGCAAGATGTCGTCACCCTGGCGCGCGACCAGGGGGTCATCATCATCGCCTCGGCGGGGAACAATGCTCAGCGGGGGAATCTCATTGGCTACCCCGCTTCCTACACTGGCGTGGTGTCGGTGGGCGCCGTGGCAATCGACAAGACCCGTGCGTTTTACTCCAGCTTCAACGCCTTCGTGGACATCGCCGCGCCCGGGGGCGACACGAGCCGCGACCTGAATGGCGATGGATATGTCGACGGCGTCCTGAGCACCTGGGGTGATGACAGCAGGGGCACTGTGGTATTCACTTACAACATTTCCAAGTTCCAAGGCACCTCGATGGCCGCGCCGCACGTGGCGGGTGTCGCCGCGCTCATGAAGGCGGTCAATCCCGCGCTCACCCCGTCGCAATTCGACGACCTGCTTTCGAGCGGCCAGTTGACGCAGGATCTGGGCGCCCCCGGTCGTGACGACGAGTTCGGCTACGGCCTTGTGAACGCTTACGCTGCCGTGGTGGCCGTACAGACAACCCCCACGCCAGTGCCGGCCAAGCTCGTCGCCACACCCGGCGGCCTTAACTTCGACACACAGGGCACCGATGCAACGCTCTCGCTGGTCAACGGCAGCGGCGGCAGCCTGACTGTCACGTCAGTGTCGGATGATGCCAGTTGGCTTACCGTCGGCGCGGCATCCGATCCTGCCACTGGCCTTGGCACGCGCACCGTCACTGTGAACCGCACGGGGCTGGTCGTGGACACGTATGTCGCGTCCATCACAATTGTCTCGACTGCGAACACGGTGTCGATCCCGGTCATCATGCAGGTGAGCGCCAGCAATGCCGCGGCCAACGCCGGTTTCCATTATGTCCTGCTCATTGATTCGGTCACCTTCGATACGTTGTATGGCACGGAGCTGAATGCAAGCAACGGCGTGTATCAGTTCAGCATCCCGGATGTGGTCGCGGGTAGTTACTTCGTATTGGCTGGCTCGGACGACAACAACGACTTCTTTATCTGTGATGCGGGCGAGGCGTGCGGAGCCTACCCCACCTTCGATTCGTTTTCGTCGCTGGAGGTGAGCGGCAATGTCACGGGTGTGAACTTTGGTACCGGCCTCAACGCCGTGATCCAGCCGCAGTCCGCTGGCGCGTCGGGCGGTGGGGGGTACGCACGCTTCAGCGGCAAGCGAGTGGGGCACTGAGCGCGGCGCTCAATCGACAACGTAACCCCGCTTCGGCGGGGTTTCTATTGGTGGGGGCTACTTCAGCACTCCCCGCAGATAGGGAAAAAGCGCGCGGAAATGAGGCCTATCGCCTTGTTCCCGCCGATGACGCGGCGTGGTAGCGTTCGGGCATCCTCCGAGGAGACGCCCATGTCTGCTGACCTGCGCACTGTTGTTGACGACCCGGCCTCTTTCAGCCTACGGCGTTTGACACGCCGCGATGCACTGATCGGGGCGGCCGTCCTCCTTGCACCACTCCCCTCAAATGTCCTCGCCGCAGCACCAAGCGCCACTGGCGGCACGCCAGGCTTGATCCGGCTCGACAGCAACGAAAATCCCTACGGTCCCGCCCCGGCCGCCCGTCAGGCAATTCTCGCGAGCGTCGGCGAGGCGCCGCGTTATGCGGATGCGACGATTACAGCGTTGACGAATCAACTCGCGGCGCGCGAGGGCGTTGCGACCTCCCAGATCGTGATCGGCACGGGGTCGGGTGAACTGCTCAAGATGGCGGGACTCCTCGCCATGACGACAAGCGCCGGTGGCGAACTCGTCGCCTCGAGACCGACTTATGAAGAGCTGCCGGAGTTTGCCGGGAAACTCGGCCTGAAGGTGCGCTGGGTAGCGCCGGACGCCAATCATCGCCACGATCTTCCGGCGATGCGGGAAGCGGTCACGGAGCTTACGCGCCTCGTCTACGTCTGCAACCCCAACAACCCGACCGGGACCGCCGTCACGCACGACGCGCTCGAGGCTTTTGTCCGGTCAGTTCCCGCGGACTGCACCGTGATCATCGACGAGGCTTACATTGATTTCGTCGATCAACCGGGTGTCGCGACGGCCGCGGGGCTGGTGACGGACGTCCCCAACATGATCGTGCTGCGGACGTTCTCGAAGATCCACGGGCTCGCGGGACTTCGGATCGGTTACGCGATCATGCCTGCGGCGCTCGCGCCACGCTTCGCCGCGCTTTCAATCACCTGGCCAAACACGACAGGACTTTCGGCCGCGATCGCGAGCTTCAACGACCATGCGTTCCTGAAGACGACGCGCGCCGCGCTCGTCGGGGACCGCGCGCGCGTGCACGCGACGCTCGATCGGATGGGGCTGCATCGAACCGATGCCCAGGGCAACTTCGTGTTCTTCGATACCGGAGGGCCGCTGAAGCGGTTCCAGGATCGGATGCTCGCCGAGGGCATCAAGGTCGCTCGCCACTTCGACGGCTACGACACCTGGGCGCGCGTCACGATCGGAGTGCATCGCGAGGTCGACCGGTTCCTGGCTGCGCTCCCGCGGGCGGTCCGGGCATGACCGTGTCGCATTCAGAGGTCGCCTGCGGCCTTGTGTTGACTTGACGGTGACGGAAATCAGCGAATGCTGGCGCCGCTACCACATCTATATGTGTCAGAACCCCGGCCCCGCGCCGGGGTTAATGAGATGGTCAGCCCGGTCCCGCCTTAGCGCTACGCTGAGGAGGGATCTATTAGAGGAGGCCATCCCATGAATGCAGTCACCCTCATCGGTATCGACCTGGGCAAGTACAGCTTCCACCTGCACGCGCAGGACGGATTGGGTCGGATGGTGTTTCGCAAGAAGCTATCGCGCCAGCAGCTGGTGCGGCCGCTGGCCGCCTGAACGGGCGTTATCGATTCTTCCCGTCCGGGTTTGCGATGTAGACCAAGTGATGAAACAAACGGCTCAACGGCCTGGCGAATATCCTGGTAAACAGAACAGCACCATGATGCTGCGGGGTTTTTGAGGATCGCCGGGCGCGGCTCTCATCGAGGAGCGGGGAACTACCTCCCCATCATGACTCCGGATAGATTTGCGCAAGCCTCCCTTGTTTCAATACCGGACTACCTTGCAAAGACCGGGCTGACCATAGATTCTGTTACTGCACTCGGCGCCCGACAATCGCAGTTAGCTGTTGAATGGCTGCCGTGTGCTCGTCCTTCTTATACAGCGGGAACGCGGCGACTTCCGCAGCACGAAAGCGCACGTATCCCTGTATGCGGCCTGCGCAGCAGATCGCGTCTTCACGGACACGTTTGTTGCAGTTTCATCGCGAGGTGAGCCTACTGCGAGATTTCGTTCGCGACGTAGCAGACCAGACTGGCTGCAATCACCAGGGCTGTAACGATCATGACTCAATACCTCTTATTAGCAGACACAGACATAAGTTCGTGGGCCAGATGGCTCACGATTGATTCAGGGCATCGTGGTGGGCCGGGCAGCGATAAAACACCCGGCGATCGGCCAGATCCGTGGCCGCTCGACCCTCCGTCCCGGAGGGCCTTCAACGCGGGGCGGAGTATGCCATGGCTAACGCGCCGCCGGAGTGAATTCGCCCTGAATTAGACACAAATGTGAAATCGCGCGCATTCCGTCAACTGATCCCGCAATTGCCCTTGCAGGCGACCACTTGGGGGGCACGTTTAACAAAGTCAAACGGCTACTCCTTCACCGCCACCTGGAACTGCTCGAGCTTGCCGTCGGGCGTTTCGTAGGTCCACACGCGCAAGGTCTGGTCGGTGTATTTCGCGTCATACGAGCGGCCGGTCATGCCTCCTCGCAGCCCGACACGCGTCTGCTTGAACTCCGTCGGCGCCCCGAGAGGGCCAAGGCTTGCCTTGAAGTCCGCGATTGCCTGCTCCGAGAAGTAGAAGTTGGCGTTGGACGTGAGCATGCTGCGGTCGAGGCGGCCCTGCTGCAACCCATCGAAAATCGCACGAGCCTGCGCGGTCTTCGCGGTGTCCGTGGCTTGCGCCTGCTCGAACACGATGTCGGCGAGCTTCTCAGTCAGCTGCTCGATGGCGCGCGAGGCATCCTGGTTCACCAGCACGACGATAGCCGCGCGGTTGTCGGGATAGATCGAGTTCAGGGCCGTAAAGCCGTTCACCTCGCCGCCGTGCGCGATCTTGCGCCGCTGCTTCTCGATTTCGACGTCCACGCCGAGCCCGTAATCCGTGCCGGCCCCGTTGTTCAGCAGCGTCTCGGTCTCGAGCGCGCGATACGAGGCTTCGCTCAGCAAGCTGCGGTTGATGATCGAGATGTCCCACTTGGCAAGGTCCTCGGCCGTCATGGCGAGCTCCCCGGCGCCGAACAGCCAGCCGACGCCGCTCGCTTCAGCTGCCCGCGGAGGGCCGAGCGCATAGGCCTTGTAGCCCGGCACGTTGCCGGGCGCGAGTGGCTCCCGGTCGAAGTCGTGCGCCGTGGTCATTTCCAGCGGCTCGAAGATCCGCTCGTGCAGGAACTGGAAGAGCGGCTTGCCGCTTGCCTTCTCGACGATGCGGCCGGCGATCACATAGCCCGTGTTGCTGTATTGCCATTTCGCGCCGGGCTCGTAGTCGAGTGGCTGGCGCGCCCAGCGGTCCATGATCCCTTCCGGTGAGATCGGCTGAATCATCAACGGGAACATGTAGTCCTGCGGCCAGTAATCCTGGTAGCCGGAGGTGTGCGACAGGAGCTGCCGAATCGTGATGTCGCCGGCGCGCGTCAGTTCCGGCACGTACTTCGCTACCTTGTCGTCGAGCGAGAGCTTGCCGTCCTGCTGCAGCAGGAGGAGGGCGGAGGCCGTGAACTGCTTCGAGATCGAGCCAATGCCGTAGCGCAGGGCGGGATCCGCCGGCACGCGCGGCTCGAGCCGCGCGTTGCCGTAAGCGTGCAGGTACACGATGCGTCCGTCCCGCACCACCGCGATGGAGGTGCTTGGTACAGCGGTCTTTTTCAGGACCTCGGCTGCCGCGTCGTCGATCTTCCTGATTGTCTCCGGAGAGAGACTGCCTGCGAGTGGTTCCTCAGCGGCGAACGCGGGCTGAGAGATGAGGAGAGCTGCCAGTGCGGCTGCCGCACAATGGCGGGCGGCGCGAAGAGGGTGGTGCATGGTGTCCTTGCTGCCAGTCGGAGGCTTGCTTCGCATGAATCTACCCTAAGGACGTACCGGTCTGCACTTCCGTGTTTTGCCTTCGATCTGTCCCCGCGCCCAGACTTGCCGTATCATCGACCAAGCGTCAGTAATTCCTGACGCCTCGATTTATCACAAGGGGGAGACTCACATGTTGGGTAAGTATCGGTTAGCCGCTTATGCGGCATTCGCCACTCTCGCGTGCACGAGCTTTACGGCTCTTGCTGACGATCACGCCTATACCGAAGGGCCGGTCGTCAACGTGTCCAGGATCCGCACGGTGGACGGCAAGTTCGACGAGTACATGAATTGGCTCGCCACCACGTGGAAGCAGGAGAATGAAGCCTCCATGAAGGCCGGCTACATCCTGAGCTACGAGGTGCTGCAGGTCGAGCCGCGCGAACTCGATGATCCAGACCTGCTCCTGAGGATTACCTACAAGAACTGGGCCGCCCTGGACGGGGCGTTGGCCAAGGGGGACGAGATCGCCAAGCAGATCGAAGGATCCGTGGCCGCGGCCAGCAAGGCGCAGGTCGAGCGCGCCAAGATCCGGACCGTACTCGGCTCGGCGACGATGCAGGTGCTCAAGCTCAAGTAGCGCTGCGAGTTGCCTGACACGGCACTGAAGGAGCCGGGCCTCGCGCCCGGCTTTTTTTTGTCACGACGGTTGTGATGAAGGCCGCATGCGTGGCGATCGACACCATGTCGGTAACACCCAAGTAGAGGCGGGCGTGTCCCTGCTAGTCACATCGCACGCGTATTGAGAATCCGGTAATGCTGCCACCGCTACCACTTTAGAGAGCCCTGGCCGCGCGCCGGGGTTTCTTTCTGCTCAACTCGAATGGGCGCGTGGGTTGAGCGCAAGCGGCAGGACTGCGCGACTTTCATTGGATCCGTCGCAGGTGCAGAATCCACGTTTCGCCACAGCGATAGATGAGGGGATTGTCAATGCAACAGCAACGGATGATGTTTGCGGTACTGGCCTTCGCCGCAATCGGCAGCGCCGCGGCAGACGGGCTTGACGTCAAGACCGGCCTCTGGGAAATGACCTACACGACGGAGGTCCAGGGCACCTTGATTCCGAAGGCGGCGCTCGACAAGATGACGCCCGAGCAGCGGGCCAGATTTGCAGCCGCGCAGCAAAAACAGGATGCACAGGGGCCCAAAACCACAACCGAGAAGACCTGCGTGACCGAGGAGGATCTGAGAGAGGGCGCATTCCGCTTTAAGGAAGGCAAGGAGGACAGCAACTGCAATTACACGCCCGGCATCAAAACAAGCACCGTTCAGGAAGAAACGATGGTCTGCACGGGTGAAGATGGACGCCACGGAACGTTCAAGGTCGAATCGATCGGCCGGGATCGCATCAAGGGGCTCTACACTGGCGGCGGCGATTCGGGGAATGTATCGCTGCAGTTCTCGGGGAAATGGCTTGGCACAAGTTGCGGCGGCGCCGAATGACGCTGACACCTTCGGCCCACCCGGCGCATATCACTCGTCGGAATTTGGCCGGATGCTGGCACCCAGCGAGGTTTCCTCGCCACGCCCATCTGGTAGAAACCGCACAAGACATCGTGGGCCACGCGCATGCTCCAAACAGAACCCCGGCCCCGTGCCCGGGTTTCTGTTACTGCATCCAGGTCGCCGCTGTGAACCGCGTATCTGTCGCGTGGCGTGTAAGCCCGGCCATCCTCAGCTCGCGTTTGCCGCGGGCCGCTCAACGCGGGTGTTGGGCAGTTGATGACAAGCCTTCCTAAAGATGCGATGTTTGTTCTTCCCCGCGCTAGCCTGAGACGGGGCGTCCGAAGTAGCTAACCATAGTGACTAATTAGAAGGACCAGTAACCATGAATCGCAATACGTCGGTCGTGTACGCATTGGCAGTTGCTGCAGTGTGCCTGAGTTTACCCGCCTCGGCGGCTGATCTACCCAAGAGCGGAACATACTCCGGTCACTATGGCTGGACCTTCACCGGGCAAGTGCAGAAGCTGGGTGCAGACCGGGTGGTCTATGCTGGTATGGTGCCTGGCGTCATGTTCAATAACGAGGGCAAAGGCTTCATGCACAAAGCCCGAGTCGATTGCACTCTTTTTAACGACGTCAATAAAGGGCGTGCCAATGCGACTGGGACGTGCGTGGTCACGGACGCGGATGGGGACACAATCTTTGTCGAGTGGAAATGCGCGGGTGTGATGCCTGCGTGTCCAGGCACTGAACGCTTTGTGGGAGGGACCGGCAAATACAAAGGTATAAGCGGCAACCAAAAATTTCAGGGTAACTTCATAGGCGACACTGGCGCGGGCTGGTCTGATTGGAGCGGAGAGTACAAACTTCCCTGAATCTCGGCTCATGCCGAGCGCCCAATAGCGGGGCTGTCACCAACCTTCCTTATAACCCCGGCCCGGCGCCGGGGTTCCCCGAGTGGCTAGACGGACAGCGGCGCAGGAAGAGGTTCCCGTCGCAGGACCAATTGGAATACCGACGAATCGATCTGAATCAAATCGTGCAACTTCTCGTTGACCTCCACGTAGATGCGGTCGCCCCAGCGTGTCAGGCGGGCAAGCAGACGCTGTAGCTCGGGTCGTTCTTCCTGGTGCAGCACCTCGATGCGCAGGTAGATCGTTGAACGCGTGCGGCGCAGCAGTTTCACCAGGTAGCGCCTCGCCTCGTGGAAAAACTCTGGTTCCAGGCGGCCCTTGAGACCGATCAGGAGCTGCACGCCCGCTTCCTTGGTGTCACGCCAGGAAAGCTCGAGCGCGCCGTCGCGCCGCTGGGTGGCAAAGGCCCGCTCGGTTGCTCGCAGCAACTTTTTTTCCGAGCGCTGTTCGATGTTGTCCGGAAGGATGAAATGACGCTCGATGTAATCCCTCAGGGCAGAGCTGACAACCCAGTCCTGAATGGCGGCCGGTAGCGTCGTCGGCGAACGCACGTAGAGCGTCCGCAGGAAATGCCAGAACCGTACCGGACCCCCCGGCAGAATGCCCTTGACCAGGAGGCGCTTGAACATGCCGAACCGTTGCGCCCAGGGATAATTCATGCGCGAGACCGGCCGCCTCAGGTAGGCGTGCTTTTTCCGGATGCGGTCGGCGATCGCGCGGTCGGTGAATAGGCGCGCGTAAAGCCGCTGGAACTCGCGCACCATGTCGTCATAGCGCATGCGCTTCGGGACGATATTGGTCGCAAGCTTGGTGTTATCCGAGCTGTCCCGCTCCGCGATCAATCGCCCTTCTTTGTGCAATCGCTCGTAAAGCGGTGTCTTGGGCAGGGCCGTGAGCAACCCGATCATGGCAACCTGAATGCCAGAGGCCATGATGAAACGATATTGCTTCTCGAAGGTCTCGAGGCTGTCGTGATCGAAGCCGATAATGAAACCGGCAAACACGTCGATGCCATGGGCGTAGATCCGGCGCACGGATGCGAGGATGTCTTGCCGCAGATTTTGCGTCTTTCCCGTCTCCTTGAGACTCTCGGGATCCGGCGACTCGATGCCGATGAACACCCAGCCGAAGTTCGCCTCGCG
>Ga0315283_10000409_pt1 | contig 31554 bp, 23 predicted proteins | sample YL17G09_0_MG_FD_204541 | JGI IMG/M metagenome (GOLD analysis project Ga0315283, IMG submission 204541) | Sediment microbial communities from Yellowstone Lake, YNP, Wyoming, USA - YL17G09_0 | ecosystem: Environmental > Aquatic > Freshwater > Lake > Sediment | place: USA: Wyoming | collected...
GCCCGGGGGGGTGGGTTTTATTTGTATTTTTTTTCCGGGGCGGGGGTTGTCGGGGCTTCGTTCAAACACACCCCCCCCCCCCCCCCCCCCTCCCCCCCTCTCACTCCGTCGCGGCCGTCACCTCGGACTCGGCCGGCCGCGCCCCGCCGGCCGCTGCCCCCCGCCCTCCTCCACCATTCGCGCGCGCCAGGCGCCACCGGGCCTCCGCCGCCGCCAGCCCCGGCGGGATGGGCCCGATCGGGGGGAGGTCCGCGCACGCCAGCCCCGACCCCGCCCGGGAGCCCCGGTGGGCGGTCGCCAGGAAGTCCGGGCGGAAGGGGAAGGCGGCGAGGGGGCTGAGAGGGGGAACGGGTGCGTGGGGTGTGTGTGAGATGTGAAGATGGTAGGGTGTTCGACCGAGGGAGGGCGAATGGTGGGGGAGGGGGGCGCGGGCCACGCGCGCGCGCCCCCACACACTCGCCACCTCACTCCCTCCCTCTCCACAATAATAATAATAAACTCACTTCTGGTTGGCCGCCGGGCTGATGGGCCGGAGCGCGCCGGCCAGGGTGGCCGCGCCCGAAGCGGCCAGGGCGGCGCCCACCGCGACGGCCGCCAGGATGGGGGGCGGCGCGGCCGTCCACTCCGCGTGGGCGGCCTCCAGGGCTTCGCGGTCTGTGTGCGGTGGAAGGAGTGTGTGAGAGGGCGTGGGGGAGAGGCTGTGCGGGCGTGGGCGTGTGTTGCGTGCCCGCCTCTGAAAAAGGGGAGGGGGTTTGATGATGAGCGCGGCGAGCGCGAATGTCCCCTCCCTTTCTCTCTTCATCAATGAACTTACGCCTCAGTGCCGCCCAGCCCGCCACCAGGAACAGGGCGGCGCCGGCCAGGAGGGCGTAGGCGCCCGAGGGTGGCATTGTAGGTGGTTGTGTGTGTGTGTGTGTGTTTGTGAGGCAGGGTGTGAGCGACGACACCGCGAGAAAGAAAAGAGCGGTGTGTGACGAATCGATTGCTTGTCCTTGCCACAGTCCCTTTCCTTCCCCACCGCCGCTTTTTCCTAGAGAAAAGCCCGCCCGCCATGAAGTACTCCACCGCTGTCAGCAGCTCGCGGCGTAAATCCCGCAAGGTAAGGGATGGAGAGAGAGAGGCAAGGCGCCAGCGGCGGGGCGCTGGGCCGCGCCGCGGCGCTCCGCTCTCGCGGCGGCCCGATCGTAAAAAAGGGAGAGCCAGGGGTAGCCCAGTGCGGGGCTTCTCCCCACCCCTGGCCCTCTCACCCACCCAGGCTCACGCATGCGGACTAGCGAGACCAAGCGCCCGTCGACGAAGGCGCCCCACGCGCTGCCAAGCTCCGGCCTTGGCGGCCGGGTGGCGCGCCGACCGCTGACTTCCCCCCCCCCCCTTGGCGCCGCCGCCGGCCTCCCCGCTCTCTCTCTTACGCCCTCCATCTCCACCCCCTCTCCCCAGGCCCACTTCTCGGCCCCGTCCGACGCTCGCCGCAAGCTTATGTCGACCGCCCTGTCCGCGGAGCTGCGCCAGAAGCACTCGGTGAGTCGAGAATTTGTCGAAGCTGTGAGGGGTCTCTGCCGATTTCCGCGCCGGCGTTTGGCCGCGCCGTCGCAGCTCAGGGGGGGGGGGAGCGTCACGCCCTTGTATTTTTTCTGGGAGACGCAGCGTCGCATTCTACGTGTGCGAGGAGGCTAGGTGGCGCCCTTGCCGCTTCTAAAGCCCCCAGAAGCCTGCTCGCACAGCACAAGCCGCCGCCGCTGCCGCCCCTGCTGCTCGACCGATCGGCTCACCTCCTTTTCTCTCCTCTCTCTCCACCACCCCTCAGGTCCGGGCCATTCCTGTCCGCAAGGACGACGAGGTCCAGATCGTGCGCGGCACGTACAAGGTAAGGGGACGGAGAGCGCGACAGCGCGTCCGCGCCCCAGGCGGCGGCGGAGAGAGAGCAAAGAGAAAACTCGCCGCGCGCTCGTGACTGACCCCTAACTCTCGCCTCCGCACCACCCAACCCCCAACCCTCGCCCTCGACACACACAGGGCCGCGAGGGCAAGGTCACGACCGTCTACCGCCGGAAGTGGGTCATCCACGTCAACGGCCTGACCCGGGAGAAGGTCAACGGCTCCCAGGCCAACGTCCCCGTCCAGCCGTCCAAGTGCGTCATCACCAAGCTGAAGCTGGACAAGGACCGGGCCGCCATCCTGGCCCGCAAGGGAGGGAAGGGCGGGAAGGGCGGGAAGGGCAAGTTCTCGGAGGCGGAGGTGGCGGCCATGGAGGCGGTGGAGTGAGTTGGGGGCGAGACCATGGGCTGGCGGGCGTGTGATGATTCTTCTTACTCACAACACGCGCGCTCCCTCCCTCTCCGCGCACCCTGCCCCCCCACCCCCCATGCGCGCCCCCCTTTTTTCAATCCCGCGGCACCTTGGGTATCCACAGGATGCGCCGGGAGCGCGCGTACCACAGCGTGAACGCAAAGAGCGCCACCCCGCCCGCCAGGCTGCCAAAGGTGATCCAGTAGAAGGGGCGCACGGTCGCCTCGATGGGCAGCGGCGCCAGGTTCATGCCCAGCAGGGAGCCGACCGTGGAGATGATGGCCAGGGAGGCCGTCGCCAGCGTGACCAGCAGCTGCAGCGCGACCAGCTCGTTGCGGCGGGTGTCGAGCTCGATGCCCACCAGGTCCTCCGTGTCGTCGATGCGCTCCTTCAGCACGAACAGGCGGGACAGCAGGAAGTCGGCCTGCATGAAGTAGGACTCCAGCATGGACTCGCAAGCCGCGACGTCGTGGTGGGAGGCCGCCCGGACGACGACGGGGTGGTGGTGGGCGGGGCGGGCGGCGGCCGGGTCGCCGCCCGCCAGGAACGGCTCCAGCGGCACGGGCGCCCAGCCGGCCGAGGCGAGGCGTTCCAAGGGGCCGGCGAGGGCCGCTCCCTGTCCCCCCCCGCCACCGGACGCGCGCCGCCGCCGCAGGGTGTTGGCTGGGGGGGACAGAGAGCGGCGTGCGCTCTCGTCGCCGTTGGACGCGAGGCTGGAGGGGAGGGAGGGGACGCGACCTGCTGCTGCCACCCCGCCCTCCGTCGCCTCGCCCTCCTCCTCCCCCTCCCCCTCCTCCTCCTCGGCCGCCGCGGCCGCCGTCGCCGCGGCCAGCCCCTCCGACAACCCTTTCCGGTACGTCAGCAGCATGTCGCGCATGTCGTCATCGTCATTTATGATCTCCTCCAGCTCGCGCTTCAAGCCCATGATGCGGGCTTCCAGGCGCTTGATGGCGAGCTTGGACCCGCGCACCGCTTCCAGCCCCCTCCGGGTGACCGCCGCGCCTTCGGCCAGGCATTCCAGGGCGGGCAGCGTCTTGTCCGCGACGGCGGCGGCCTCGGCGGACAGGTCGGAGAGCGCTTCCGCGAGGCAGGCCTCCACCGCCCGCAGCTCGTACGGCAGGGCGCCGGGTGGGGGGGGCGGGGACGCCAGGGCCGCGCCCGCGGCCAGCAGGTCGGCGCCCGAAGACGGGACCGGCATGTCCAGGGCCGCAGGGGTGGACGCGTCCGTTGGTGGTTGCGCCGGCGGCGGCAACGGCGGCGGCGGCGGCGGCGCCACCACCACCCCACCGTTGTTCCCGCCCAGGCCGGCCAGGCGGGCGGCTAGCTCCCGCTCGAACCGGCCGCCCGGGTCGGGGAAGGCCCAGTGCTCACTCGAATCGTCCGGCACGGACAGGAGAATGACCTGAGAGGGGAGCAGGTTTTTTTTGAGGGGGGAGGGGTGGGTGGGTGGGGGGGGGTCGTGCGACAGTGAGGGGGGAGAGAGAGGGCCCCCCGTTTGGCGCCCGCCCGCCACCTCTCGCGCTGCCTCCATCCACAGTCGTCATCCACGGTCGTTCCTCCCCACTCCCTCTCCCTCTCCCTCCCTCTCACCCTGTCCGCGCCCACGCACGCGCGCAGGGAGCCCAGGTTCAGCACGAGCGAGGCGTCCCGGATGAAGATGGTGGGCGGGTAGGGCGTCGGGACGAGGGGGTTGACCATGACCGCGTCCCGGAAGGGGAGGCGGAGCTCCTCGATCAGGGGGCGCTTGTCGGCCTTGGGGCGGTGTGTGTGAGAGAGGGGTGTGTGTGTGCGTGTGAAGGCGCGCGTCCTTCTCCCTCTCTCCATTCCCAGGGCGCGCCTCGCGTCCTCCTTCTTTTCCCCCACCCCGCTCCTTCTCTCTCTCTCTCTCTCTCTCTCTGTCAACACTCACCGGTATCACAGTCATCTTCCCCTGGGCATCATATTTGAGCCACTGCCGCGTCCCGGCGGGGACAAAGCCCTCGACGCCTGCCAGAAAGGATGTCCGGAAATCGTAGCCCAGGATTGCGGTGTGTTGGGAGGCGGGCGAGGCGGCCGACCCCAGCACGCCGCCGCCGCCCCTCCTCTTCTTGGCGCCGCCGCCATGGGAGGTGCCATTCCCGCCGCCACCACCGTGCGCAGCCGCGGGGGAGGCCCCCCAGGAGATGGAGGTGGGCAGGAGGTCCCGGTCCCGGGCGTGGCGGCGAGCGGGCGGGACCATGAGAAGCGAATGGACGGGCAAAAAGCAGGGTCGAGGCCAGGAGAGGAGGAGCAAGCAGATAAAAGGGAGAGAGCCGCGGGGGGGTCCCCTATTCCAAGGCGTGTGCGGACTCTCTCGGGGACGGGGAATCACGCGCCGCCGCCCTGGGGGATGTGACGACCCTGCCTTACTTCGTGTGAGCCAGCCAAGCTCTTGGCTGGGTGGGCGACGGGGGTGAGAGCAGCACGAGGAAAAAGTTTTTCTTTTTTTTCTTTTTCTCAATTCATGTTGATGTAAAGAGCGGCCTGCCAGCCGCGCCTGCCAGCCGCGCCTGCCATTTTTTGCAATTCCATCCATTTTTGGCGGCCGGCCGACCCACCACCCCACCAAGCCTCGTCACCCCGCCCCGTCCCCCCGCCATACCTCCCTCCCCCTCTCCCCCCCCCCCCCTCCCCTCACTGCGCAATGGTCGGGATGATGACCCCGTACCCGCGGGCCGCCCGCTTGTAGACCACCCGGACGCCGCCCGCAGCCGCGTCCTCATACACGTAGAACGAGTGGCCCAGCAGGTCGGCCGCCTCCGCCGCGTCCGCCGCGGTCATGCGCGTCAGCACAAACGTCTTCTCGCGCAGCAGCTCCGGGGCGGCTGCTTCCGTGCCGGGCGCCGCGGCCGCCGCCGCCGCCGCCGCGCTCGCCTCCCACTCCTCGCCCTCATCCTCAGACAGAGAGGACGTCGCGCCGCCCTCCGCCGCGAGCTCGTCCGCCAGCGGCACCGCCCCGCGCGGGCGGGCCGACCCGGGCCACTTGCCCTTCTGCATGGCCTTCTCCTTCAAGCGGCGCAGCTTGCCCCGGACCTTGTCGCAGACGACGTCGATGGAGGCGTAGGCCGTCGACTCGACGTCCTCCACCCGCACGACACCGTGGCGGAGCGTGTAGATCGTGATTTCCGTCTTCTGGGCCTTGGCGCCCTTCCCGGCGTCGCCGCCCGCCACGGACAGCTTGATGTCCGCCGACTTGACGGCGCCCTCGAAGTTTTGCATGGCGTGCGAGACTTTCTCCTCCTGTGTTGGTGAAAAGGAGGGAGGGGGGAGGGGGTGGTTGAAGAAAAGTTGGGTGACCGGACGTGGCGACCGGGCTCGAGTCGGGGCTGTTTTTTGGGGAAAGTGGAGCGGCGGAACGCGGCGCGCGCCTGCCATTGGACCAAGTCAGGTGTCAACCTTGGCCTGCAACAATCCTCTCTGGTCCGGGTTGTGGGGCAGCACGTGGGGCGGCAGCACGGGGGGCGCGAGAAGACGAGGGAAGAGGGCGCGCACGCGACCCTCATCGGCGCGCGCTAAAAAAAAAAAAAAAAAAAAAAAAAAACAGGAGGGGCCGCCGGGCAGCCCGTTGCCGGCCCCAACCCCCCACAACCACGTCACCCCTTCCTGAGCAGCGCCAATCATCCGACACACTGCACGTGCCAGGCGGGGCGTGCGAGAGGGCCGTGCGCGGCCATCAGCCTCCTCTCATTTTGTCTTTGCCATCTCCAACGCGCCGATGCAAAGTCCGTGCGCCCTCTTCATCTTCTACTCGGTCTCACGCCCCTGAACCACGCATTCACACACACACACACACACACTCACCGCATACGCTTTCAGGGCGTCCGTCACCTCCAGGTGGCGGCCCTGGACGGAGACCCGCACGGTGGAGGCGGCGGCAACCGCGACGGAACGGCTGGGAGTGTGGGGGTGGGCGGGGGGAGCGGCCACGGCCGGGGCCGGGCCGCGGGCCGGGCGGGCCAGGCGGGCTGGCGGCATGGTGGCCGCGCGTAGGGGCATGGAGCGGAGCATGGTGATGCTTGCTGGTGGAAGTGGATGTGGCGGGCGCGGAAGGGAGAGGGTTGAATTTGTGGGGGGGGAGGTGTGTCCGCTTTTTTGCTCTCACTTCTTCACTTGTCCAAACTCTAGTCGCGGGGCCGCCGCCCTCTCCTCCCACCCTATACGCCCGCACCAATTCACAAAATGCTCCTGGCTGGTGCCCGAGCCCTGACCCGCACAGTGCGGCAGGTGGCGCGGGGGCTAGGGGGCAGCGTGGCCAGGCCGCGGCCCCTACTAGCCACCCCTGCTCCCCGCTCCGCCATCCGCGGCGTCGTTTTGACGACCCCCTCCTCCTCCTCCTCCTCCTCCTCCTCCCGCGCGGCTAGCTCGCCACCGCCCGCGGCCGCCGCCCGCCAGGCACCGCCACCTCCGCCCGCGGCTGATGACGACGAAGATGAAGGGACCGGCGAGGAGCCCCCCGAGGGCGCGGCCGCCACGGCCGCCGGCATCTCGACGGGCGGGGTGGGCTGGGGTGAGGCGGCGGCGGCCGCCGCGGCCGCCGTCCTCTCGGCTGACCCCGCCCTCGCCGGCCTGGCGCTCTGGTCCCTGGCCACCGACGCCCGGGCCGCCCGCCTGTCCATCCGCCTGGACAAGCCGGGCGACCCCTTCGGGTCGCCCTCCCTGGATGAGGTGGCGGCCTTCGCGGCCGCGTTTGGGCGTGCCTTTGAGGAGGGGGCAGGGGCAGAGGTCGCGGCCGGCGTGGAAGTCGAGGTCTCCTCCCCCGGCGCCGAGCGCACGCTCCGCGTGCCGGGGGACCTGCCCCGCTTTGCGGACTTGCCGATGGCGGTCACGCTGAGCGATGCCGCGACGGCGGCGGCGCTGGCGGGCGGGTGCGGGGCCCCGAAAGGTGGGCCGCCCCGGCCGCCAGGCAGCCCCTTTTTGTTTTCCCTGGTGCAGGTGGATGAGGCGGCCGGGACGGTCGAGTGGAGGCCGGCCGATGTGCGGGCCAATCGGGGGCCGACGGGGCGGCTGACCAAGGCGCAAAAGGATGGGCGGGTGTGCGTGGGAGTGGAAGCGGTTTTGGGGGTGCGCCTGTGGTTGGATGTTTAATTGAGAAAAAAGGAGAAAAAGACGACCTTGTTCACAATCGTTTTCAGTCGCTCTCAACCTTCTCTCTCTCTATTTTTCACAACCCGACCTCGCCACCCATGAAGGCCGTCACCTTTTTCCTTTCTGCTGTTCTCCTGAGCTGTTGCCTTGCCTCAGCCGTCCCTGAGGGTGAGGATGGGGTGGGGCGGCCGGGCGGGAACGTGGGCTGGCGCGGTGGCGAAGCGCGGCCGCGACCACCCACGCGCGCGCGCGGCACACAAGGCGCGATCCACCCACACACAACACACAACACATCACTCTCTCGCCCCTCTCTCCCAGGCGCCGCCGACCAAAACGGCCGCACGCTGCAGCAGTTTGGCTTCTTCCCAGGGTGGGGCTTCGGCGGGTTCGGGAACAACTTTGGTGGATTTGGTGGCGGGGCCGCCGCGTCGAGCGCCGCGTCGGGCGGCGGCGGCGGCGGCGGCGGGTGGCCGTACTATGGTGGGGGCGGGGGCGGCTCATCCTCCTCGGCCGCGGCTGCCGGTCGCCGCCTGTTGGACGGGAAGACCCTCCGCCGCGAGCTCACGCAGTTTGGGGGCTTTGGGGGCTTCAACCCATTCCTCTTTGGCGGCGGCTTCAACAACTTTGGGGGTGGCGGCGGCGCTGCTGCCGCCTCCTCGGCGGCGTCTGGCGGCGGCGGCGGCCGCTTCGGCGGCGGCGGGTCGTCCTCCAGCTCAGCCGCCGCCGCCGGCCGCAAGCTGAAGACGGCGGCCGACGCCATCGCCGACCGCCTGGCAAGCACGGCCTGAAAGTTTGATTTGGAGTGTGCGTGCGCCACACGCGCGGGAGGGGTGTCTTTGAATAAAAGAGAAATAACGGAGGAGAGGGCGACTTCTCTCAAAAAAAACTCTCTCCCTCCCCAGACCTTCTCCCGTCCTTTTGTGTTTGTGTTTTCTTCTTTCCTTCGTCACGTCACATGCATGCCTCCGCATATTTCCCTGCCGCTACCTCCAAGGCTCCCCTTGCTTTGGGGCACGCAGCATGTCGGGTTGCGCGTGGAGAGAGAGTGTAAATAAAAGAAATAACCCAAATGACGATGTCTCCCATCCCATCCCCATTCCTCTCCTACCCACCCCTCCGCTTCCGCCCACCACCACCACCACCCGCCCGCCGCGCCAGCAGCCTGTCCTCCGCCCCCTCCACCAGACCCTCCGTCGTGAACACGCTGGCCGCGCTCAGGATGTGCCAGGCCGCGTGCACAAAAGGGGTGGACGGGCGCAGGTCCTCCAGGAAGAAGCAGGCCACACCGACGGCCGAGGTAGCCAGGTGGACGCGCTCGCTGGCCGCCACCCGGGCGTCCGTCCTGGCGCGTGCCCGGAATTCGGACTCCATGGCCACCAGGTGCGCGCCCGTAACCAGGAGCGGGTGAACGGGCGTGGCGGCCAGGGAGACAGCCGTCAGCCGGCGCGCGTCCATCGCGCCCGGGAAGAGGAGGCGGCCCATGGCGGTGGCGGCCAGGGCGATGGCCCAATAGTCGGCCTTGCGCCCCGCCGGCTTGGCCGGGCCGTCCAGGGCGTGAAACAGCGTCGCGCCCGCCCCGGCCCCGGCCATGGCGGCCGCGTACAGGCGCCGCTCGGGCGTGCGCGCGCGCGCGGCGTGGCGGGCGGCCAGGGCAAAGTATGGGACCGTGGTGATGAGGTTGGCGACGCGCTCCGCCCGGTTGTGGTCGCACACGCCGGGGCCCTGCGGATGGCGAGGGGAGAGTCAGGGGAGACGTGTGAGGTTGCGGTCCGCTTCATTCTGGTTGGCCTCGTCGCCGGCCGAGTCGTCGGGAGGCGTCGTGGGCTGGGAGGAGGCTGAAAGTTTTTTCGCTCGCTCGCTCTGTCGTCACCGCCGCCATTGGCATGCAAGCGCGCCACACCGCGCCCACATGCCTTCCTGTACCCGCATTCACACGCCAGGCGCACGATGGCCTCACTTTGACACACACCACACAACACCTCCCCCTTTCAAACTCACTCTCGGCCGGGGCTTGGCGACGTGCTTGAGCGCGCTGGCTGCCGAACGAGTGCCCGCTTCCAGCCGCGCCCGCAGCCCCGTCCCGTCCCGGACGGGTTTTAGAGTGGTGTTGGCTTTAATGACGTCTATCGACTGACCGCTCCAGGGCCAGGCCCGGCCGGAAGGTGAGAGTGAAGAGGCGGGCGAGGCCGCCTCTTTACAAACGCCCACCGTGTTGTTTTGATTTTTGATGGGAGGGCGCTGGCGTGCGTGCCTGTCAATTGGGCGAGCTGAAAAAATGGTGGAGGGCAAGCAGAGATGGCTATGCTAGCAGATTATGATGGGCGGCGTGGAGAAAGGTCTGGCTGGCCTTGGACACAGGGGCACGGTAAACAGAGGTGTGCCTTCCAGCGCGCTCTCTTTTTCTCAACCTCGAAACAAAAAAGCCACACACAACGCACTCACTCCGCCCCCCGCACCGCCCGCAACGCCCCACCCCCCCCCGCGGGCGGCGGCTCCCCGTCAGCCCCGGCCTCCTTCGCCGCCCGCCCACCACCGCCGCCCGCCCCCAGGAGGCGCCCATCGTACAGGGCCAGCCGGTCCGCGTTGCCGACCTCGCACAGCATCGCCTCAAACTCGCGGCGGGAGACGAGGCCGTCCCCGTCCGTGTCGGCCTCCCGCAGCAGGTCCGCCGCCGCCGCCCGCACCGCACTGGCGCCCCCGCCGTCGGCGCCGTCGCACTCCCCCGGAGGCAGCAGGGCGGTAAGCTCGTCCACGTCGATCGTCCCCGACCCGTCCACGTCCAGCTCGTCGAACGTGGAGGCCGCCCAGGCGGCCGCCCACCCCGTCCCGCACCCGCCGCACCCGTCGGTCGAGGTCAGGCCGGTGCCGGCGCCGCCGCAGGCCGAGTCGGCCCCGCTCCAGTCGACCAGGCCGGCCGCTAGCTCGGCCGGCGAGACGGAGCCGTCCCCGTCGGCGTCCAGGCGGCTCATGAGCTTGGCGACCTCGCCCGCGCTCACGTCGTACCCCCGGTCCGCCAGGGCGGCCGCCAGCTCGCCCGCGTCGATGCCGCCCGACGCGTCCGTGTCGTAGACCGCAAACAGGGAGCGGACAGCGGCGGCGGCGGACGCCAGGCGGGGCGGGAGCGGGGGAGGGGAGGAAGGGGAGGGGGCGGCAGCAGGCCACCCACCACCGCCCGCCTCCTCACCGCCCGCCCCGAGCACGTCCTCTGCCAGCCGCGTCAGCACCAGCTGTTTCAGGCGGCCGTGCGTGGCGTAGCGTTGCAGGCGGGCGACGACGGTGGCGTCCAGGGGCGCGTCCGCGGCGGCCGTCGCCCCCACCGCGCCCGCGCCCCCTCCCCCTCCCCCGCCGGCCAGCCAGCCCGCCCCCTTTTCCAGCGCTTCAGCGGCGGTCCACCGGAGCTTCGGGTCCCGCACCAGCAACCCCCGCAACAGGTCCCGCGCCCCGGGCGGAAGGCGCGCCGCCGCCCCGCCCTCCAGGTCGATGGGCGTGTGCAGGACGCCCGCCCACACCTCCTGGAGCGTCAGCTTGGAAAGCTCGGCCCCCTTCCAAAAGGGGAGGTCCCCCGTCAGCAGCTGGAAAATCATGATGCCCGCGGACCAGGCGTCGCAGGGCGGGCCATAGTTCTGGAGCACGACCTCCGGGGCCATGTAGACGGGCGTCCCCGTCCGGGACTGGAGGGGCGGGTCGGTGGCCGGGTCGTGGCGGATGGCCAACCCAAAATCGGTCGCCCGGATGGGGGATGGGGTGGAGGGCTTTGCGCCCCGCCCGCCCTCGCTGCCGCCGCCGCCGCCGCCGCCGCCCTCCTCGCGCAGGAAGAGGAAATTGTCGGGTTTCACGTCCCGGTACACGATGTGCTTGGCGTGGCACTGGGCCAGGAAGCGGAGGACGGACGCCGCGACGCGCGCGACGGCCGACTCGCTGAGCGGGGACGCGGGCGCTGATGCTGGGGCGCCCGTGCCGCCGCGCATGCGGTCGACCAGGGAGCCGCCCTCGCAGAGCTCGGTGACTGGCGGGGGGTGGGAGGGCGATGGGTGATGGTGAGGGGGTGTGTGGGGGGGTAGTGGTCGAGATAGAAAATTGCCACGTGGCCGTGGCCAATCCAGAGCCGCTTCTTCTCACGGTCAAGGTTGCTCCCCCCCCCCCTTTTTTTTGTTTTTTTTTTGCTCACCGAGGTGCACGGCCCCCGCGTCCTCGAAAACTGCCGCCAGGTAGACCGCGTCCAGGGACGGCCCCAGCTGCCGCATCACGTCCACCTCCGTCCGCAGCTTCAGCAGGTGGCGGGGCGTGCACGCGCCCCGGCGCGGGACTTTGGCCACGGACTTAATGGCGTACGCCGCGCCGGTCGCGCGGTGCACGCCCCGCCGCACGACGCCAAAGGAGCCCGCGCCCAGGAGCGACCCCACCTGGTACTGGGCGGCCAAGTCCCGGGGGTACCCGAACACGGCGCCCACCTGGGATGGCGTGAGCTCGGTCTTGGCGGGGAGGCGCAGGACGGAGCCGGGCGGGTCGGTGGCGGCGGCCGCATAGTCGGGCGGTGGCGGGGCAAAGATCGGTTTTTGTGTGTCCTCCTCGGGCGAGGAGGCGCCGTCCGTGTTGCCGCCGCCGCCGCTGCCAGAGCTGTTACCCTTGGAGGACCGGTCGCCGGTCACCCAGCGGAGGAGGGAGGCGGGCGGGGTGGGGAGGGGGCGGAGGGGAGGAGGCCAGGGTGTGCGCCTGGTGGTGAAAAGAGGAGAGAGAGACGGGGGGGGCAGAGTGTTGCTGAGGAGCGCGCTCGGGGTTTCGCCCATTCCCCCCCTCCCCCCCGCGCCCCAGCCATCGACTCACCTCACCACACCACCCACCCTTGGACAGGGCCGAGTCGACCCCCGTCGACCCGCCAGGGCGCGTGTCTGCATTCGTGCGTGTGGCGGCGTGAGGGCGCAGGGTTCCGAAACCGCGGTTAGGTCTGCACGGTGCGAGAAGCTCAACGCCCTTTTTTTTGTGCCTCTCTGGACGGGGCTACCAGAGGGACCGCCTGATCACGACCGCACCCACGCAAGGTGGGCGCTTTAGTGGGTGAAGGCGAGGTGCAGGCGAGACCAGGGATTGGGCGAAGGCGGCGCGACCGGTCGTTGGCTTTGTTTGTCTTGTCTTTCTTTTGTCTCGATTCTTGTCTCTGGCCCGGGGCACACCTGCACTGTTCACACTTGCGCGTTTCTCCGTGTCCTCGCGCACGCACACCTCCCACTCCCACATGCGCACGGGCGTCGCCCGGGCAGCCCGCCGCCTCGCTCACACACACACACGCACCACCCTCGCACCACGCCCCCGGCCCCGCCACTGCTCTGCAAACGCCGAAGCTGCAGCTTCCTCCTCGTCCGCGCCAATGGCTCCATCTCTTCCGCCCTCCTCGGCCGCGGCCATTGCCAACCTGGAGCCCGCCACCCTGTGGCAGCACTTTGCGACCCTCAGCGCCATTCCCCGCCCGTCCAAGCAGGAGGACCGGTGAGCGAACGTGAAAATAAGGGAGAGAGAGGAAGTTTTTTTTTTTTTTTTTTTCATCGCTCACCACCCCCACCCCTCCCGTCGTCTCTCTCTCTCCCTCTCTCAAAGCGTCCTCGCCTGGCTCAAGTCCTTCGCCGAGGCCCGGTCCCTGCCCTGGCAGCAAGATGCCGTCGGCAACATCGTCATCCGCAGGCCCGGCTCGGGCGGCGGGGAGGCGGCCCCGCCCATCATTCTGCAGGGCCACGTGGACATGGTGTGCGAGAAGAACGAGGGCACGCCCCACGACTTCACGGCCGACCCGATCCGCCTGGTCATGCACGCCGACGGCTGGCTCCGCGCGGCCGGGACGACCCTGGGCGCTGACAACGGCATCGGCGTCGCGGCCGCGCTGGCCGTCCTGGACACGCCGCGGGACTCCGCCGCCCGCCCCCTGCCCCCCATCGAAGCGCTCTTCACGGTGGACGAGGAGACCGGCCTGACGGGCGCGTTCGGCCTGGACGGCGCCATGCTGGCCGGCCGCACCCTCATCAACCTGGACACGGAGGACTGGGGCGACCTTTTCATCGGGTGCGCGGGCGGCGGCGACTCGAAGATCACGCTGCCCGTGGAGAGTGAGGGCGGCAGCGGCCGCGCGGCGGAGGGCGGGGGCGGCGCGCCGCCACCGCCGCCGCCGCCGCCGCCGCCCGCTGCCATTGTCACCATCTCCGTCACCGGCCTCCTGGGCGGCCACTCCGGCCTGTGCATCCACGAGGGCCGCGGCAATGCGGTGGCCCTGGCCGCCCGGCTGGCCGAAGCGTGCGTGGGCGGCGGCGGGGGGCGGCCCGCCGTGCGGGTGGTGTCGTTTGCGGGCGGGGACAAGCGCAACGCGATCCCGCGCGAGTGCGTCGCCGTGCTGGCGGTCCTGGGCGGCGGCGGCGGCGGGGACGCACGCGGCGCCGCGGCCGCCGCCCGGGCGGAGGGCGAGGCGGTCGCCGCGGAGTATGGCGGCCTGGAGACAGGCCTGTGTGTGGACGTGGCCGTGGACATGGTGGACACGGGCGGCGGCGGGCGGCCCGGCCCGCCCCCCGCCTACCTCACCGCCGCCTCCAGCGACGCCCTCCTCACCCTGCTCCGCACCCTGCCTCACGGCGCCTTGCGCATGTCGACCGCCGTGCCCGGCCTGGTCGAGACCTCAACCAACCTTGCCTCGGTCGGGCCCGTCAAGGGCCAGGCGCAGGGCGGCGGGGAGGCGCCCCCCGTCGCCTCTTTCGCCATCCAGACCTCCACCCGGTCGTCCCTGCTGCCCGCCCTGGAGGCCGTGCGCCGGTCCATCGCCGCCTGCGCGCGGTCGGTGGGCGGGACTTGCGTGAGTGACGAGGCGTACCCGGGCTGGGCGCCCAACCCGGCCTCGCGCATCGTCAGGCTGACGGCGGCCGCCGTGGAGGGCGTGACCGGGCGGGCGCCCAAAATCGGGGCCATCCACGCGGGCCTCGAGTGTGGCATCATCGGCGCCCGCGTCCCGGGCGGCCTGGACTGCGTCTCCTTTGGGCCCACCATCACGGGCGCGCATTCGCCCGACGAGGCGGTCCGCGTGGACACGGTCGCGCCCTTTTACGAAGCCCTGCTGGCGGTGTTGGGGGCCCTGGCGGCGGAGGGGGGCGGTGGCGGGGGTGCGGCGGCGTAGAGAGAGTCGGGGAGGGACGGGAGGCGTGTGGGGGTGGGGTGGGGTGTGTGTTCGGCGGCCGGAAAGAAGGGTGTGCGGTGGTGTGTGTGGTGTGTGTGGTGTGGTGGCCAGAGTGGAATCGAGGCCGCGGGCGCGCGCGCGCGTGGCCGCTGCGCGTTCTCGCTCCGCCCGCGCCCCGCCCGCCCACCCCTTCCTCCTCGCTGGCCTCTTGAACTGTGCTACGTGTGCTCATTTGTGTCAAGGAGGTCCGACCCCGCGCCAACACAACAACAACAGCCCGCCCCCCCCCCCTCTCTCAACCTCCACCTCTCCCAGCCACGCCCTCCCACCCCCACCCCCACCCCCACACCCTTTCTCTTCTCTCCCCCAACCAATTCATTTTTCAGCCGCACGGAAATCGCAGCGTGTGCGCATGTCAGAGCCTGGGGACGCCAGCCAGCTTGCCCACCACACATCCGTTGACACACAGCGCGTGTGGGCGGGGAGGGGGGGGGGGGGGACGAGAGGGGCGCGAAGAGGCAGACACACACACACTCACACACACACAAAAACGAGCACCCTCGTTTTTTTTTCCTAACTCGAAATCCGGAGCTGCACCCCCATCGCCTCCTTCAACTGCTCATAGCTCACAAAGGCGATGGCGATGGAGGGGACGACCTTGATGTAGTTCGGCCACAGGCCCTTGAACAGGGCGCGCACCCCTTCCTCCCGCACCGTGCGCACAAAGCAGTCAGTCATGCCCTTGTACGCGACTGCTGACGCGTGGGATGGGTCCGCCCCGTGCAGGGCGGCCGCGCCCGCCCACCCGCTCATCTGCATGCGGCGGCGGACGACGTCCAGGGGGAAGGCCAGCGTCTGACCCGTCGTCCCGGCCAGGGCGCCGCAGGCGAGGCGGGTGGCGACCGGGATTTCCCGCTCGTCCTTCCCGCCGGTGTGCACGAGGACCGCGTCCTTGAGGGTTTCGTACACGCAAAAGTTGAGGCCGACGTACGGGATGACGCCGATGACGGACGGCAGCCACCCCCGCCACAGGGCGACCAGCCCCTCCTCAGCGACAATGGTGCGGGCCGCGTGGGCGATGCCGGAGTATTGGGCGGTCGTGGCGGCACCGGCGCGGGCTCCAGTGGCGGCGCCCCCTCCCGCTGCTGCTGCTGCTGCTGCTGCTGCTGCTGCTGCTGCTGTCGTCGGCGCCGCCCCTGCCCCTGCCCCGCCCTGCACGGTCAGCCGCCCTCGGACCATGTCCAGCGGGTAGGTCGCGGACATGGCCACAATGCCCGCCGCCGCGCCGGCCCCCAGGCGGGCGACGGGCCCGAGGCGGCCGTCCCCGCCGCCGTCGAGCGACGCGTGCGACAGCGACCGCACCGCCTGCTCGTACAGCAGGAACTTGACGGCCGAGTTTGGGATGATGCGGACACAGTTGGTCCAGTTGCCCTTGAAGCAGCCGGCTACGCCCTCGGCCCGGACCATGCGGACGAGGCCCTGAATGAAATGGGAGGGAGGGGGAGATGAGTTTGTGGGGTGAAGAGCGAAAGCGAGTGAGCAAACGGCCGCCCGCCGCCGCCCTTGCTTTTTGCTCTCGTCTGTTGCCGCCCTCTCGTTTCCCCACTCGTCAGCGCGTCCTGCGCACACAGGGGTCGCGTAGACCGAACTTCCTAGGCCACGCGCCCGGGATGGTGCGGCCTCCGAGCGCACGCACGCGCTTGCAGGCGCGCTCTCCCCCCTCGTCTCTCCAGCGTGGGTGCATGTGCCTGTTTTTATATTCCTCCTGCTTACCTGCCACACCCCCGTGTACACACGCTCATTGCCCTGGACCTGCATCAGGATCTTGAGACGTTCCAGCGGGGCGACGGCGGTGCGGGAACTTGGGGGAAGAAGAGAAACGGCGTGTGTGTGAACGCAACTGGCCAGAGGCCTCCCTCGCCCCATCACCCGACCCTCTCTCTCAACTGTCTTCAACCCCGCATCACCGCCATCAACTCACACTCCCCCCGCAATGCCGCCCGCCACCAGGCTCTTGGCGATCGAGCTCCAGGACAGGGTGCGGGCGTGGCGGCCCTCCGCGTCGGGGGCGCAGGCGACGGCGCCGGCTGCAGCGGCGGCGGCCGCGGGCGCCGACGTCGATGCGTGGCCGGCTTCCCTTGAGGAAGGAGGGGGAGGGGAGGCGGCCATGGTGCGTGTGTGGGAGTTGTGTTCAAGGAGCGCTCCTGATGCGCTGTGTACGACGCCCAGCAAAAGGGCGCGGAACGAGAGCGCACGCCCCGGAGAGTTTTGTGTGTTGTGAAAAGAGGGCATTTTTCTTTTTACAAAAAAAAACTTTTGACGGCCGCGCTCACCGCCGTTCTTTTCTTTTCTTGCGTGTGCCCGCTCTACTAAACCACGCGCACAACCGCCCGCCCTATCGAGACTCATGCGCAAGAAGGTCGACCCTCGGGTGCGTGTGTGTGTGAGGCGAGAGAGAGCGCAGAGCGAGAGAGGCACACGCAAGTGAGAAGAGAGAAAGGTCGGGCCGCCGCCCGCCGTCGCCCATGCTCTCTCTCTCACGCCCCTTCCCTTTCCCCTATCTTCACAGGTCCGCGCCCTCGTGGAGCATGGCGTCGCCACCAACACACGCTCCCTGTTTGTCATCGTGGGCGACAAGGCGCGGGACCAAGTAAGGAGATGGAGAAAGGAGAGAGGCAAACAAAAACATGCCGCTCCCCCCCCAGGTGACGGCTAGCCGTTGCGCACCCACCCCCCCCCCGCTCTCGCAACTCACCCCGTCCTCTCTCATCACTCCCCTCCGTCTAGGTCGTCAACCTCCACTACCTCCTCTCCAAGACGGTCGTCAAGGCCCGCCCCTCCGTGCTGTGGTGCTACAAAAAGGAGCTCTACCTGTCCTCACACAAAAAAAAGCGAATGCGCCAACTCAAAAAACTAGCCGCGCGCGGGCTCCTGGACGCAGATGCGGAGGACCCTTTCTCCCTGTTCGTCGCCGCCACCGACATCCGGTACTGCCACTACGCCGACTCGCACCGGGTCCTGGGCAACACGTTCGGCATGTGCGTGCTCCAAGATTTCGAGGCCCTGACGCCGTCCCTGCTGGCGCGGACGCTGGAGACGGTGGAGGGCGGCGGGCTGGTCGTGCTCCTTCTCAACCAGATGGACTCGCTGACCCGCCTGTACGGGCTGACGATGGACGTCCACGCCCGCCTGCGCGGAGCGGGCACGGCCGGCGGGGCGGCGGACGACACCCTCGTCCCCCGCTTCAACGAGCGCCTCGTCCTGGCGCTGGCGTCGTCGCCGGCGGTCCTGATTTTGGATGACGAGCTGAACGTGCTGCCGACCTCCTCGCACCACCACGCCGCCGGCGGCTTGGCCCTGCACCGCCCATCCACCCCGCCCCCCGCCGACCCGGACGCGCAAGAACTGGCCGACCTGGTCGCCTCCCTGGCCGACGCCCGCCCCGCCGGGGAGCTGGTCGCCAAGGCGAAAACCTTGGACCAGGCGCGCGCGCTCGTGACCTTCCTGGACGCCGCCTCCGACAAATCCCTGCGCGGCACGGTCGCCCTGACGGCAGCCCGGGGCCGGGGCAAGTCCGCCGCCCTCGGCCTGGGCATCGCGGGAGCCCTGGCGCTAGGGTACTCAAACATCTTCGTGACCGCCCCGTCCGCTGACAACGTGCGCACCCTCTTTGATTTCGTGACGCGCGGCCTGGCCGCCCTGGGGTACGCGGAGCACGCCGACTTTGACCTAGTGGAGGCGACGGGGGCCGACCTGGCGGGCGCGGTCGTGCGGCTGAATGTGTACCGCACGCACCGGCAGACCGTGCAGTTCGTCCTGCCCCACCACGCGGACAGGGTGGCCGCGTCGGCTGAGCTGCTGGTCATCGACGAGGCCGCCGCCATCCCGCTGCCGCTCGTCCGCTCCCTCCTGGGCCCCTACCTGGTCTTTCTGTGCTCGACCGTTAACGGGTATGAGGGGACGGGCCGGTCGCTGTCCCTGAAGCTCCTCGCCCAGCTGCGGGCGGAGGCGGCTGGGAGCGGGGGCGGGGGGGTGGCCGTCGCCCAGCCTGCCGCGGCAGCCGCCTCCTCGCCGCGCACCTTCCGGGAGGTCACGCTCGCCGACCCCATCCGGTACGCCCGCGGCGACGGTGTGGAGGCCTGGCTGCACGGTGTCCTGTGCCTGGACGCGGGGGCGCACCTGCCGCCACCGCCGCCCACCCTGCCCCCCCCCGGCGCGTGCTCCCTGTACGCCGTCGAGCGGGACACGCTCTTCTCCGGCCACGCGGCCGCGGAGGCCTTCCTGCAGACGGCCGTGTCCCTGCTGACCGCCTCTCACTACCGCAACTCCCCGGACGACCTGGTCATGCTGGCGGACGCGCCCGCGCACCGCCTGTTTGTGCTGCTGGGGCCGGCGAGCGCCGCCGGCGGCGGCGGGGGTGGGGGCGGCGGCGGCGGCGGCCTCCCGCCCGTCCTTGCCGTCCTCCAGGTCGCCCTGGAGGGCGCGGTCTCCGCGGGCGCCGCCCGGGCGGCCCTGGCCCACGGCCACGCGCCCGCCGGCGACCTGGTCCCCTGGACGGTCGGCCAACAGTTCCAGGACGCCGGCTTCACCGCACTGTCGTGCGCACGCGTCGTGCGCCTCGCGGTCCACCCGGACCTCCAGCGGGCGGGCTACGGCAGCCGGGCCCTGGACCTGTTGCGGTCCTACTATGAGGGCGGCCTAGCGGGTGGGGCGCTGGAGTCTGAGGAGGAGGAGGAGGAGGAGGCGGCGGCGGCGGTGGTGAAGGCGGCGACGAAGAAGGGCCCATCGGCCCCGCCCACGCCTGGTGCGGCGGCCGCCCCCTCCTCCACGCTCCACTCCGAACGCCTCGCCGCCCGGCGTGGCCTGCCCCCGCTGCTCACGTCCCTGGCCGACCGCCCCCCCGAACCCATCCACTACCTATCCGCCGCGTTCGGGGGGACGCCCTCCCTGTTTGGCTTCTGGCGGCGGGCGGGCTACGCGCCCGTGTACCTGAGGCAGACTCCGTCCGAGCTCACGGGCGAGCACACGCTCATCGTGCTGCGCGAGCTGGCGGGGGGCGGCCTGGGCCCGCACCCGCCGGCGCCCGGGTGGACAGAGCCGTTCGTGTGCGACTTCCGGCGGCGGGCGGCGGCCCTGCTGTCCGGGCCGTGCCGGGAGCTGGCGCCGGGCTTGGCGCTCGGGCTGCTTTCGCCCCGCCTCTCCTTTTCCGCGGCCGAGGTGGCGGCCGCCCTGTCTGGCGGCGCGGCCCCCGTCGTCCACGCGGACGGGACGCCCCTGACCCCGCACGATTTGGCCCGCCTGGGCGCGTACGCGTCCGCCCTGGCGGATGCGGCCCTGGTCGGCGACCTGGTCCCCGCCCTGGCCGCGGCCTGGGTGGGCGGCCGCCTGCCCGTCAGCCTGTCCCCAGCCCAGGCCGCCCTGCTGGTCTGCGTCGGCCTGCAGCGGGCCTCGCCGGCCGTCGCCGCGTCCCGCTTGGGCCTGCCCGCCCACCAGGCGATGGCCTTGTTCAACAAGGCCATCCGCCGCCTGCACGGCCACCTGGCCGCGGCGGGCGCGGCGGCCGCGGGGCGCGACCTCAACCTCGCGCCCGCGCTGCCGGCCGGCCCCGCGAAGGCCGCCCGGGTCGCGGCCGCCCTGCCGGCCCTCGACCCAGACGACGTGGGCGTGGACGCCGAGCTGGATGCGGCGGCGGCGGCAGCCCGGGCGGCGGACGCGGCGGAGGTGGCGGTCGCCCTGGGCGGGCGGGACGGGATGGAACGCTTTGCGGTCGCCGCCCCGGCCGCCCTCCTCGCCGCGTCGCTGGGCGCGGCGCCCCTCACATCGGGCGCCATCGTCTCCTTTGCGACGGACCCGGCCGCCAAGGCGGCGGCGGCGGCGACGGCGGCGCCGACGCCCTCCACGGCCATGTACAAGCGCGGCGGGGACAAGAAGAAGGGCGGGCGGAAGAGCGGTGGGGGGGGTGGGGGGAAGAAGCAGTGAGATGGTGTTGCGTTTGCTTTTTGTTCATTTTCTGGTCTCTCTCTCAACTCATGTCGCTCCTCTAAAGCGGCGCCTCCACCAGCACGTCCCCGCAGTGCGTGGGCAGCAGGCGGCGCCGAGTCACGCCTCTCCCCCCCACCGGCCCGGGCCCGCTCCCGTCGCACCCCGCAAACAGGGACGCCAAATCCTTGGCGCCTAGCATGACGACGCCCTCATTGGTCGGGCCCAAGCGGACCGGCAGCCCCAAATTGTGGAGCAGGCGTATGACCGCGTGCCGCACGCCGGACGTGAGTTTGGCCCGGGACCGCCTCCCGATGCCGGTGATGATGTGGATGGCGGGCGGAGGGGTGGGAGGGAGTGGCGTGGGCGGCGGGGTGGGCGGCGGGGTGGGGGTGGGGAATGACGCGGGGTTGCGGTGCCCGCTGCGCCTGCTGCTGCTGCGGCCGGCTCCATCGACGAAGCTGCGCCCGCCCCGCCACCCGGCCACCAGCAGCCGGTCCAGGGCCGCCAACAGGGCCAGCTGGGCCGTCCAGGGCGACATGTGGTGGAGGTCGACCTCGATGAAGGGCGCGGCGCGGGCGCCGGGTGGGGGTGGGGGGGAGGGCGAGGGCGGGGCGGGCGGGGCGGCAGCGCCCCACACACCACCCCTCTCTCCACCACCACCTCCCCTCCACGCGCCCGCCACCGCCCACGGGTGCTCCACCGCGCCCGGCCACCGGGGCCGCTTGAACAGGCGCCCCGGATCGACGACACGCAGCCGGAGCGCCGTCTCCCAGGCCGCGTCCAGCAGGGCGGGCCGGGTGCGGCCCCCATTCCACCAGGCCTGGCAGCCCGCGTCGACGAGCGCGGCGTCAGACACGGGGTCCGTCCCGGCCACCGCGTCCGCTGCCTGCGCCCGGTGTGCGGCCTCCGCGCCTGCCAGGTCGCCGCGTCGGGCGTGCCAGCGGATGAGGGAGCCGTACGTGAAGCGGGAGAGCGGGACGCTCCGGGCCCGCATCTCGGCGGCGACCGCGCCCGCGCCCAGGACGTCGCCCGCGGCCGCGCGCGCGTTGAGGAGGACGGTGTAACAGGCCGTGTAGGGCGCCACGCCCGCGGCGTCCGCCTCCGCCAGCACGCCGTGCACCGCGTCAGGGCCGCCCCGCGTGCCGGCCAGGTCGGCCAGCAGGGCCCAGGCGTGCTCCATGGAGGCCGGCGGCGCCCCCGCGGCGCCCATGGCAGCCAGCGCTGTGCGCGCTCTGCGCTCGTCCCCCGCCCGCACCCACAGGCGCAGCAGCGCCTGCTGCGGCCGGACGTGGCCGTCCAGTGACACGCCGTCCGCGGCGGCGGCGGCCAGGGTCGCCCGCGCGCCGGGCACGTCCCGGGCTTCCACGTGGGCGAGCAGGAGGGCGGTATAGGTGGCCAGGGAGAGCGGGGCGAGGGGGGAGGCGGGGCGGGGCGGGGCGGCGTGGGGGGGCCGCCCCGGGGGGGGGGGGGGGGGGGGGGGGGGGGGGGCGGGGGGGGGGGGGCGGCGTGCCTCCCCCCCCCCCCCCCGCCCACCCTGCTGTTGTCCTCATCCGCCCTCCTCGCCGCGGCCGCCCGCCGCGCCCGCAACGCCGCCACCGTCTCCACCGCCTCCGCCGCCCGCCCCGACGCGCCCAGGGCCGCCAGCAGGGCGCACACGGACCGCTCGTCCGCCCCGAACAGGGCGTCCATCTCCCGGTGCGCCGCGCGCGCGCCCGTCAGGTCCCGCCGCCGGCCGTGGGCGGCGATGAGGGAGGAAAACCATTGGGGGCGTTCCTTGAAGCCGAGCAGGGCTGCGGATGCCATGGTCGCCCGGACCGCCTCGGGCCGGGCTTCGGACCCGTAGCGGGAGGCCAGCAGCGTAAAGTGGCGGGGGTCGGGGAGCGTGCCGGCCGCGTACGCGAGGCCCAGCAAGTCCCGGGCGCCGTCCGCGGAGGGCGCGGCCTCCATGCGCCGGGAGATGAGGAAGGAGCGGAGGGGGTCGGTGCCGTCGGGTAGGGGGGGCGGGTCGGCGCCGGCCTCCAGGGCGGCCAGCAGGCCTCGGTAGAGGCGGGCCGCGGTCGGGGAGGTGGTGGGCGGGGCAGCGTGCGGGTCGAGGGATGCGGCGTGGCCGCGCTGCGGACGCCGGGGCGCCCTGATGCTACTGCTGCTGCTGCCGCGCCCGTCGTGGCGGGGCTCCCGGTCGCTGCTGCGCCGGGGGTACCTTGGCATCCCAGCTCGCTCGCGCCCTCGTCCCCTGTCGCCCGCCGCGCTGGTGCTGGGCGGCGAGGCGGCGAATGGGGCCGCGACGGCTCTCGCTGCCGGCGCCGCCTCGGCGGAGAAGGCCACGCGCGCGTGGTGGTGGGCCAGCGCCGTCGCGGCGCCGGCCAGGGCGCGCCGCATGAGGTAGGAGAGGCCTGTCAAGGAGGGAGCGTGCTTGCCATGGTGTGTGGTGCGCCCGTGTGAAAACGCGCGGGGGTGTACTAGGGGCCGGGCCGAGGAGTGCGCTGTGTGTGTGTCACTCACTCCTCCTCAACACAAAATCCTGCACTCTCTTCTCATTCTACGCTCGCCGCCGCCACCCGCGCCTCCCGCTTCGCCCGCCCCGCCAGCGGCCCCGCATCCTCCCCGTTTCCAGCCCGCCGGGAACGCCGGTCTGCCGACAGGTGGATGAGCAGGGCCGACACGTCGGCGGGCGAGACGCCGCCCATGCGGGCGGCCTGGCCAACGCTCACCGGCCGCGCGCGCCCCAGCTTTTCGCGGGCTTCCAGGGACAGGGTGCCGATGGCGTCGTAGTCCAGGTCGGCCGGCAGGGCGGACCCCGCCCGGGCCGCGTCGGCCGCCGCCTGCCTGACCGCCCGTGCGACGAATCCCTCGTACTTGACCTCAATCTCGACCGCCTCCCGCTCGTGGAGGGGCAGCGCGCCCGCCCCGCCGGCGGGGCCGCACCCGTGCGCCGCGAGGAGCCCGTAGTGCACGTGCGGGCGTTTGAGCAGCTCGGTCAGGGTCAGCAAGGGAGGCATGGCCTGGCCGGAGGCGGCCGCCGCGGCCCGGGCGGCCGGGTGGTCGGCCGCGATGCGGGTGGTGTCCAGGCGGGCTCGCTCAGCTGCCGCGCGGCCGGCCTTGGCCTCGTACAGCGCGCCGCGCGCGGGCGGCACCACGCCCCACTGGACGCCCAGGCGGGTGAGGCGGGCGTCCGCATTGTCCGACCGCAGCGCCATGCGGTGCTCGGACCGGGACGTCAGCACGCGGTACGGCTCCCGCAGGTCCTTGGTCGTCAGGTCGTCGACCAGGGTGCCCAGGTAGGAGGATTCGCGGGGCAGCGTCACGCCCTCCCCGCCGCCCGCCACACGCGCCGCGTTCAGCCCCGCCAGCAGGCCCTGGCCCGCCGCCTCCTCATACCCCGTCGTCCCATTGATCTGGCCCGCCAGGAACAGGCCCGGCAGCGTGCTGGCCGCCTCCAAAGTCGGGTTGAGCTGTGTCGCGGGGATGAAGTCGTATTCCACCGCGTACGCCGGGCGCAGCATGCGCACCCCTTCCAGCCCCGGCAGCGTGCGCAGCATCGCCAGCTGCACCCGCTCCGGCAGGCCCGTCGAGAAGCCTTGCACGTACAGCTCCCGCGTGGACGCGCCCTCCGGTTCCAGGAATATCTGGTGGGAGAGGCGGTCGGGGAAACGGACGATCTTGTCTTCGATGGAAGGACAGTACCGCGGCCCGGGCCCCATCTTTTCAGCCCACCCGCCATACGTCGGCGACTCGCCCAGGTGCTCTCTGATGAGCGCATGCGTCGCCTCCGTCGTGCGCGTCAGGTGGCAGGGCACCTGGGTCCGGGGAATGTGGGTGGCCGGGTCGAAAGAAAACCAGCGGCCGCCGGGCGTGCCGTTGTTGAGTGTGCCATCCGCGTCGCCCGGCTGGGGTTCGGTGCGGCTGAAATCGATCGTGCCCGCGTCCACCCGGGCGGGCGTGCCCGTCTTCAGGCGGCCCGCCTCCATGCCCAGGCCCACCAGGGCCTCCGTCAGGCCGACCGCGGGCGCCTCACCCGCCCGCCCGGCCGGCATGGAGGCCCGGCCCACCCAGATGCGGCCATTGCCAAACGTGCCGGTCGTCAGCACTGCCGCCCGGCAGGTGAGGCGGCCGCCGAAGAAGGTGGTCAGGGCGGCGATGCGGCCGTCGGGTCCGACCTCCACCCCCGTCACCATGGCCTCCTTCATGTGGAGTAGGCCGGAGGCGCCCGACGCGGCCTCGAGCGCGGCCCGGGCGGCGGCCGAGTAGGCGTGCTTGTCTGTCTGGGCCCGCAGCGCCCAGACAGCGGGCCCCTTGGACGCGTTGAGCGTCCGCTTCTGGAGGTAGGTCGCGTCGGCCAGCCGCCCCATGGCGCCGCCCAGGGCGTCCACCTCGTGGACGAGCTGGGACTTGGCGGGGCCGCCGATGGCCGGGTTGCAGGGCTGGAAGGAGAGGGAAGAGAGTTTTTTTGTGGGGCGGGGGGGATGGCTAGGCGGCACGAGAGCGCGAGCAGAGGGGGAAAAGCATGCCGGCCCTCCTCTTCCTCTCCTCCTTTCCTGTACCTGCCACGCAATGCGGTCCAGCGACAGGGTGACCAGCAGCGTCCGCGCCCCGAACCGGGTGGCCGCCAGGGCGGCCTCCACGCCCGCGTGCCCGGCCCCAACGACGATGACATCAAAGTCCGAGTCCGCGTCCGAAGTGGGGACGAGGGCGGCCCGGGCGGCGACCGGGTCGGGGAGGGGGATGGAAGGGGTCGAAGCTGGCGAGTTGACGGGGGTGGCGGCCGGTGGGGCTGGCGGGCGGCGGCTGGAGGCGGCATGCGGCGGCGGCCGGGCAGCCAGCCAGCGCACAGGCGACGATGTCAGCGCGGGCCGGCTGGTGCTGCCCCGGTCAGACGTGCTGGCCCGGTAGGAGCTGGATCGGCCTGTCACCGAGCCGACTGGCGTAGGCGGCATGGCGCGCGTGCGGCGTGGTGTGTGCAGCGTGTCGCGCACAAAAAGAAAGACCAGTGAACGAGGTGGCGCCGGGCTCTCAGGCCGACCGGCAAGCGAGAGGAGCAGAAAACTGAATGCGCGCGCTCCACCTTGCGCGCGCTTGTCTCCCCCTGAGCCCCCTCCTTTCGACACAGACCCACACTTGCCGCGACTGGGCGCCCGCCTTTCCATCACACCGACAGAGGGAAGCACAGAGCGCCCAAACGCACGGCAGGCAACTCTCCCTCTCCTTCAATGGTCGACGCCGCCCCTTTTTCTCAATCCATTACCGATGCCCTCCTGCCCGCCCGGGTGGAGGCCGAGGTAAGGAAGGCGTGTGCACAGGGAGAGGCGCCCCGCATGAATGGAATGCGCGTGCCCCGCAAGCGAGGGCCCCCAGGCGCACGGACTCTCTCTCTCACCACGCGCTCCATTTTTTTCAACCTCATCATCATCATCATACTCTCCACGCCCCCAGGGCCTCTCCCCCTCCGCCCTCGAGGAATACCTCCACGCCCTGTCGTCCCGCCTGGCGTCCACCCAGGTCGCCGCATACACGGCCCTGGCGGATGTGGTAGGAGGCAGTGAGGGGGAGGAAGGAGGACAAGCGGCCGCGCCGCTCGTGGCGGCCCTGGCAGGCGGGCTGGAGGACGCGGAGAGGGGGGGTGGGGGCGGGGGCGCGACCACGACACACCCCTCCTCCCTGGCCGCCCTCGCCGCCGAGGCTGCCTCGTTGGAGGAGGCGCTGGCCGCCGCCCGGGCCCGCCAGGCCGACGCCCGGTCGGTCGCCGCCACGGCGTCCGCGGCGGCGGGCGTGGTGGGGGCGCTCGAGGGCGGGCGGCTCGCGGCCGCCGCGCGCGGGGTGGCAGGGCTGGTGGTGGGAGGAGGCGCGCCCGCCGCCCTGCCCCTGCGGGCCGCCCTGGACGCCGCCGTGGCCGCCGCCCTGGCCGCCGCGGTCGCCCCTCTGCCTCCCCCTGTGGTCGGGGCGCCTGGGGGTGGGGTGCGGTTGGCGGGGGCCGCGGCGGCGGACGCGCTGAGAGCCGCGGCCGTGGTGGGGGCGGGGGCGGAGGTCGAGGGCAGAGAGGTCGAAGAAGGCGCCGCGCCTCCTCCCGCCGCCGCCGCCGCCGCCGCGGCCCTGGGCGCCGCCCTGGCCCGGGACCTCCTGGTCCCCATCCTCACGGCCGGCGTGGAGGGGGTCCGCTTTGAGGAAGACCGCGGCGAACAAGAGGGCGGGGGCGGCGGCGGCGCCGTCTTCCGGTGGGCTGGAGAGGCGGCGGCGGGCGGGGCCGCGCCGCTGCCGCCACCCCCCACGTCCTCTCCCGAGGACGCCGCGGCCGCCGCCCTGGCCTTCATTCACGCGGCCTTGGTCAGGGGCGGCCGCCTGGATGACGGTGACGATGGCGAGGAGGGCGCCTCATCCCTCCTCCTCCCCGCCCTCGCCGCTGCCCTCTGGCCGCCAGTCGCGGCCGCGGCGGTGCGGGCGCGGCTGGAACCAGTCGCGCCACCAGCGAGTGATGGTGGTGGAGACACGGCCCCTCCCTCCTCCTCCTCCTCCTCCTCCGCCGCCGCCGCCGCCGCCGCCGCCGCCGCAGCCTGGGCCGCCCGGTCCGCGGCAGCCACCCGCCTGGAAGTGACCGCCGAGGCCCTGGGGCTGGCGCCCGCCGGGGCTCACCGCCGCCTGGCCGGCTTTGTGGCCGGCGCGGCGTCCGCGGCCCTGACCCGCGCGCGGGTGGGGGTGGTGTCGGCGGCCCGGGCGCTGTTGCTGGAGGGCAGGGCGGGCGCTGGCGAGGAGCCCCTGGCCCGGGTGGGCCTGCCGCTGCCCATCCCACAGCCGCCGCACGCAGCTGGCCCCGCCACCGCCGCCGCCGCCGCCGCCCTCGAGTGGGGCGAGGGCGGCCCGCCGGGGGCCAACCCGCCCGGCGGGGCGCCCCTGCTGGCGGAGGGCGCCTCCTCCATCTCCCCCGCTGGGGCGGCACTGTCAGCCCTGGTCACGTCCACCGTCGCCCGCGCGGCGGCCGCCGCCCTCGCCGGCCGGGCAGGGGAGGCGCAGGCCCTGGCACGGGGCGCGGCGGACGCGGCGGAGCTGGGCGCGCTGCTGGCCCCGCCCGCCACCGCCGCCGCCCCCCTCTTCCTGGCCGCCCTCCTCCGCAACGACTGCGCCGCGCTCGGGGGCGCCCTCACCGCGTCCCTGGCCGCCCACGGCCGGGCCCTGGGGTATGCCGCCCCCGCCGCCCCCGCCCTGCTCGCGGCCGCGGGTGACCGCGTGCGGGCCGCGGGCGACGCCGCGCTCAGGGCGCGGGTGGGGCTGGAAGCCGCGGCCCTGGGGGGGGCCCTCCGGGCCGGCCTCACCCCGGCGTCCCTGACCGCCGTGGGTGGCGGTGAGGGCGGCGGCGGCCATTCGGACGCGTCCGGCGCCGTGGCCGCGGCCGTGGACGGCGCCCTGGGCGCGCTGCGGCGGGCGGGGCGGGCGCTGGCGGGGGTGCTCCCCCCGCGCGAGCTGGCCGCGGTCGGGGCGGCCCTCGCCGACGCGGCGGCCGCGCCCGTGGCGGCGGCCCTGCTCTCCCTGCGCGACATTTCGGCGGCGGGCTCGGACGCCCTGCCGGTGGTGCTGGGCCCCCTCGCGGACGGCGCGCCCGCCGCGGTGCTCGGCTTGTTGGAGGAGGAGGAGGAGGAGGGTGCAGAAGGCGGGCGCGGTGCCGACCCCTCCACCCCCGCCGCCCTGGCGGCCGTCCTCGCCGCCGCGCCCGGCCTGGTGCTATTGCGCGAGCTGCTGACTCTGTTGCCCATGCGCCTGGCCGACATTGTGGCCCGGGCCGCCAGTGGCGCGCCCGGCGCGGCCGGCCTGGGCCCCCGCCCGCTCGCCCGCCTGGTGGACTCCCTGTTTGAGGACACGCCCGCGCGGCGGGCGGCGATGGCGGCCATCCTGGAGGAGGGGTAGAGCGGACAACACTAGAGAGGGAGAGAGGGAGGAAGGTTGCGCGTGCTTGTTGTTTTGAGAGACAAACAGCCGCACCTCTGCGCACATGGACGGCCACAACCATCCATCAAGCCACCACCCCCACCGCCGCCGCCTCCTTCTGCCCTCCTCCCCCCCCCCCTCCCGGCGCCCCCGCCCGCTCCCGCACATTCACGTACAGCCCGTTGGTGGTGTGAATGGTCGCCCCCGTCGTCATCCCCACCTCCTGCCCCGGCGTCAGGGTGACCTCGAACCGCCGCAGCAGGACCGCCAGCGCGGTGACGGCCTCCATCACCGCAAACTGGTCGCCCACGCACTTGCGGGGCCCGCCCGAGAACGGGATGAACTTGTAGTCCGTGCTCACCTCCGTCGGGTGCGGGTCCTCCAGGGGCCCAAACCGCATGGGGTTGAAAGCGTCCGCGTCGGGCCCCCACACGGCGGGCGAGCGGTGGATGTTGTACACAGAGATCATCACGTCCTGCCCCGGCGGCACGCTCCAGTTGCCGGGCGGCAGGGCGTCGGCCACCCGGGCCCGCCGCAGCAGGACGGGCGGGTGCGGGTACAGGCGCATGGACTCAGACACGCACCGGGTGAGGTATCGCAGGGCGGCGTACTGGGCGGTGGACGGGGCCGGCGAATCCCCGAGCACGGCGTCCACCTCTGCGCGCGCGGTCGCGGCAGCCCCCGGGTTTTGGGCCAGCAAGTACACCGTCCACGTCAGCACGGACGCCGTCGTCTCGTGCCCCGCCACCAGCATGGAGAGCAGGTCGTCCCGGAGCTGGGTGGCCGAGACCTCCTCCCGGGACGCGATGAGGAAGCGGAGGATGGAGGGGTCGGCCGAGGGGGCGGCCGGGGCGGACAGGTCGGAGGGGGCGCCCGCCGCCTCCGCGGCCGCCTCCGACTCCACCATGGCCCGGCACCGGGCGACCAGGTCTTCCGTCGTCTGCCGGATGAGGGCGACCGCGTCCCTCGCCTTGCGCTGGCGGGGGTCGACCAGGTACATGAAGGGCAGCTTCCACAGGGGCACCACATCCGTCGCGCGCGACTCGGTCTCCTTGAGCGCGGTGTAGACGGCCTGGATGAGCGGGCTGGACGCGTTGAGGGCGTCAAAGTCGTAGTTGAAGACGGCGGACCCGATGATGTCGAGCGTCAGCTGGGAGAAGCAGGCCTCGATGTCCAGGGACGCGCCCGCCGCGGCCGACGCGGCCAGCTTGTCATTCAGGCGCAGGGCTGCCGGGCCGAAGACGCGGGCCAGCATGACTTCCAGGTACCCCCGGTGCAGGGACGGCCCGACCGCCCGGCGCCGGACACGCCAGGCGTCGCCCCCACTGATGGCGAAGCCGTCGCCAAAGAGGAATTCCGAGACCTCCGCCACCAGCCCCTTTTCATAGATGGGCGAGTTCGGGTTGTCCGTGGAGCGCAGCACGTGCTTGGCGGCGGCCGGGTCGGAGACGACGAGGAAGGAGGAGACGGGGCCTGAGAGCGGGTGGGTGGGTGTTGAGGGGGGAAGAGGGCGTGAGAGGAGACGTGTGCCGCCAAAAAAAAGACAGGGGTTGTGGGTGGGGAAAGCGGGCGCGGGTGCGGGGTCGAGAGAAAAAGGGAAGCAACCTTTCGACCCCCTCTCTTTCTGTCTCTCCCTTCCAACTCACCTGTGGGCAGCAAGTACACCGGCCCACTCTCCACCATCCACTTGAACAGGGCCCGGAACAGGGCGCCCCCCAGGAGGTCCGCAATGTCCGCGGGCTTGGCATCCGCGACGGGGACACCGTCCGAGCGCCCGCCCCACAGCCGCCCCAACTGGGTGAGCCAGCCGGGGGAGACGACGGACCGGCCGGCGCCGGCCGGGTCGATGAGCTTGGCCATGCCCGCGTCGACGGAGGCGTCCAGGTCGATGGACTCGTCGTTCGCCTAGGAGAGGGCGAGAGAGGAGATGAAGAGAGGGGGATGGAGGGTCAGGGGTCGAGGTTTGAGGCGCCTGCATGTGTTTTTTTTTTGCTCTTCTTTTCGGGACGCTCCTCGGACAGCGCGCATTCCCTCACTCTCGCTCGCTCAGCCTACTCACCGCTGGCGTTGCTCCCATCCGGCCGGCGAGGGGGCGTGCGAGCGGAGCCGTGGGGCGGGCGGGGCGGGGCGGGGAGGGAGGCGTGCGACGACCGGCCGCCGGCCGGGCGGCAGGAGAGGCGAGCAAGGCCGGCATGGTGTGTGCGTGTGTGGTGTCCTACGCTATTGGACAGTTGGCTTGCCCGGGGAGGTGAGTCAGCTGCCCCCGCTTGTGTGTGTATGGGCTGGTGTGCGTGTGTGTGGGAGGGTCGCACACGCGGCTAGTTTTGTGCGTGTGAGGGTGAAAGGTCATCATCCAGCTGAGCGAAACAACTTTCTCTCGCACTTTCATTTTTCTTTGGAGCCCGCGCGGTACGTGTCCGGTACCTCACACTCACGCACCAGGCCTGGACCACAGGTCATTTTAATTGACAGACTTGTGATTGATAGGCGCGCGAACTCGCAGGGCACCTGCCTCGCTTCACAAAACCTTTTCCACCGGCCGCTCGCTTTGCGCAACATTCGTTTCGCACGACGCCGCTCTTGCTTCCCTTTCCTGCGTTTGACGCAGGCGCCCGGACACGACATCCTGCATCTTTCCCCCCACAACAGCCTGGCCCAGATTGCGCATTACATCTACTCTGGTGTGTTGTGACCCCGTGAGACTCTCCCTTCCACACACACTTAAAAAACGATGGCCCTCCCCTTCAAAATCTTCACCCTGACCTTGAAGACAGTCTCCAAGCCGCTTGCAGGCCGCTTCACGGCCTTTGCCCTCTCCCACCCGGTCGCCCGGGAACGCATCATCAATGTCGCACAGGTAAGGAGGGCGGCGTGTGAGCGAGGGAGATGGAAAGTGGGGCAGCATATGCCATCCCCCACTCCCACCCCATCTTACCACTACCGATACCGCTTCACCATTCCATCCCCCCATCCATTCCCTCCACCTCCTCTCCCATTTCCTCTCGCTCTCTCTCTGACCAGCGCCTCCACCGCCTGGAAGTCGCCATCGCGCGCGGCGCGGAAGGCAAGTCCGGCCCAGCCTTCGTGGGCGACCTGACCGAGGAGCGGGCGGTCGAGCTGGCGGG
>Ga0315283_10000410_pt1 | contig 31525 bp, 26 predicted proteins | sample YL17G09_0_MG_FD_204541 | JGI IMG/M metagenome (GOLD analysis project Ga0315283, IMG submission 204541) | Sediment microbial communities from Yellowstone Lake, YNP, Wyoming, USA - YL17G09_0 | ecosystem: Environmental > Aquatic > Freshwater > Lake > Sediment | place: USA: Wyoming | collected...
AAGCTCGCTCTTGGGCCCGAACCTCCGCCGCTCCCCGACGGCCGAAGCGGCAGGGTGCGTCGTCCTCACGTTCGACGACGGTCCCGACCCCGTCGTGACGCCCGCGGTCCTCGACGTGCTCGACGCTCGCGGAGCCCGGGCTTCGTTCTTTTGCATCGGCGACCACGCGGCGCGCCATCGCGAGCTCACCGCCGAGATCGCGGGGCGAGGTCACCGGCTCGAGAATCACTCCTCGACCCACAACAACGGGTTCTACTTCCACCGGCCCGCGACGCTCGATCGGGAGATCGGCCGTTGCCAGGACGAACTGCAGCGCGCTTCGGGGCGCGCCCCCTCGTTCTTTCGCGCGCCCGCCGGGATCCGCTCTCCCTTTCTCCAAGGCGCCCTCGCGCGAAACGGCCTGCGCCTGGCGTCTTGGACACGGCGCGGCTTCGACACGGTGTCTCGGGATCCGGCGGCCGTCGCGTCGCGCCTCACACGCGGCCTTCGGGCGGGCGACGTGATCCTGCTTCACGACGGCGCGTGTCGGGCGCGATCGGGTCGGGACCCGGTGGTTCTTGCCGCGCTCCCCCTCGTGCTCGACGCGATCGAGGCGGCGGGATTGCGCACGATGCCCCTCCTGGACAACGCGGCCGAGGCTTCGGGTGTCTGACCCGGAGTTCGATCGGCTGGCGGAAGCCGCGATGACACGGTACGCCGGCGTCTCGCGCACCGCGCAGGGCATGCTGCGCGGCAAGCTCCGCGCCGACCCCATGTACCGAGAACTTCTCCGTCTCGGAGTCGACACCGCGCCGAGACTCGTCGATCTCGGCTGCGGCCGCGGACTTCTTCTTTCATTGATCCTCGCGGCCAGGGGAAGCGGTGCTCGACCCGCGCTCCACGGAATCGAAATCGACCCGGCCGCCGCGCGCACGGCGGGACGCGCTCTCGGCGACGCCGCCACGATCGTCCAAGGCGACCTTGCGAAGGAGGCCCTTCCGCCCTGCGATGTGGTGACGCTCCTCGACGTCGCGCACTACCTCCCGGTTTCGGTCCAAGACGACTTGCTCGTTCGTATCCGCGCGGCGCTTCCCCCGGGTGGGCGCTTGTTCGTGCGGGAGGCGGACGCGGCGGCCGGCGCCGGATTCCTCGCGGTCCGCGCGACGGAGCGACTCGCCGCCATCGGGCGCGGCGACGTGCTTCGCCGGTTCGCCTACCGGTCGGCCGCGGAATGGAGCCACCGGCTCGAGGCCGCCGGGTTTTCGGTCGCGACGACTCCGATGAGCGGCGGCACGCCGTTCGCCAACGTTTTGATGGAAGCCCGCGCCCGCGCTTGACAGCCCGATCCAGGCTCTCTACCGTCGAGGGTCACCACTCGCAACGGGAGGTCCAGTTCATGACACGACAGGCGCTCGCGGCCGTGATTTCGGCGGTGCTTGCCGTAGGAATCGTAGAGGCCCGCGGAACAGCTCCCGTTTCGGACCTATCGATCACGAAGACCGACGGCGTACCCACCTACACCGCCGGATTCTCCGTGACCTACACGCTCGTGGTGGCAAACGCCGGTCCTGACGCCGCGATGGCTGCCACGGTCAGCGACCCGGTCACCGCGCTGCCTCAGGTGTCCGGCGCCACCTGGACGTGCGTTGGCACCGGCGGGGCGACCTGCCCGACCGGCACGAACACCGGGAACATCACCGGCACGGTCAACCTCCCGGTCGGCGGCACAGTGACCTACACGCTCGTGGTGAAGTTGAACTCGACGGCCACCGGGGAGCTGGTCAACACCGCGTCGGTGGCACCTCCCGCGGGGACGACCGACCCGGTTCCCGATCCGAGCCCGAACACCGCCACCGACACCGATACCCCTGCGACGCTTTTCTACGTCTCGACCACCGGAACCGACTCGGCGACCTGCGGTCCCTCCTCGGACCCGTGCAAGACGGTTCAGGCGGGGATCAACCGGACGCTTCCGGGCGACACCGTCGTCGTCAACGACGGAACGTACAACGAGTGCATCGTGATCAAGCCGGGTACCGGATCGGGCGGGGTTCTCGTCATCTCGAATCAGCTCCTCACCGCGGGGAAGGTCAGCGCGGCCATCCTGGACGCCGTGGGCAAATGTGATGGCAAGACCGCCGAAGCGCCTGCAGGCCCCGTCGTCAAAGTCTTGAACCAGAGCGCGCTTAGCGGGTTTGCGATCAAAAACGGCGGCGACTCCGGCGTCAAGGGGTTCGGCGCGGTCGCGATCTCGAACAACCTGATCGGCCTCAATGAGACCCCGACCGAGGGCGGCGGCGTCTACGTGTCCACCGGCGCGAACCTAACCAACCCTCAGGGAAAGACCGAGATCAAGGCCAACTCGATCTTCACCAACAAGGCCGGGAGTCATGGGGCGGGGATCTACGTCGACGCCTCGGCAATCGGCATCCCGAGCCTGGTCACGATCGATGGAAACACCCTGAGCACGAACATCGCCGGCGGGACGACCGGCGCCTTCGGCGGGGGGATCGCGGTGTTCACCGACACGGCGACCGCCACCGACACGGCGAGCGTGGTCATCACAAGAAACACGCTCGACGGCAACGTGGCCAACAGCCCCGCGGCGAGTGCGGGGATCGCCTACGGAGGCGGGATCTTCGTCGCCACGGGCGGCGCCAACGGCCTCGGCACCAACGGAACCGAGACCATCACGATCGGCGGCTCCGGGAGCGGCAATGTCCTGCGCAACAACGTCGCCGCCGGGTTCGGGGGCGGGATGTCGGTCAACGCCCACCCGGCGCCGGGCGGGAAGCACACGATCACCGTCACTGAGAATACCGTCTCGGCGAACACGGGGAGCCTCGGCGGCGGGGGATTGCATCTGTCCGCGTACGCTGTCGATCGCCTTGTAGGTGCGCCCCTCGTGGCGCTGACGGCAACCGGGAATGCGCTCACCGGCAACCATGCCCTGGGAGAGCTGCCGGATCCGATCGTCCGAGGAGTGCGAGGAGGAGGCGGCGGGATTTTCGCGGAGCTTTACAGCAAGCGCACCGTTTCGTCGAACGTCCAGTTCGAGCTCTACGGCAACTCAATTGAGAGCAACATCGCGACCACCCACGGCGGAGGCGTGAGCTTGTTGGCCTGGGCCGACGACGATCCCTTGGACGACAGCGCCACCTCGGCAACGGACGCGGAGATCTCGTTCCACAACAACCTGATCGCGAAAAACGCCGCTCGCGACCTGACCGCCAACGTCCCTTCCGGTGGCGGCGTGCACGGACTGGCTGTCGCACGCGGAGCCTTAGCTCGCGCGAGCCTGACGACGAGTTTTCTGACGGTCACCCAGAACCAGACCGAACTAGGAACGGGCGGCGTCGAGTGGGAGGATCTTCTCCTGCCCAATTCGGACGGAGACGTGGGCACCGCGTCGTTCGCGCTGTCCAACTCCATCGTGTCCGCCAACGACGGCTACGGCGTGGGCTACCTCGCCCCGCTCGATCCGTCCACTACCGTCGTCTTCTCCTATGACGATGCTTTCGGCAACATCTCGGGGAACTACGAGGCACTGTTGGGCGATCCGACCGGCACCAACGGCAACATCTCGGTGGATCCGGAGCTCGACAAGCTGTTCCTCCCGCGCATCTGCGGGCCGATGGTCGACGCGGGAGACCCGGCGATCGACGCCGCGATCGAGCCGCAGCCCAACGGCGGCCGCGTCAATCTCGGCCACCTGGGACATACGGCCTCGGCCACCCGCACGTTTCCCGACGTCGACAGCGACGGCAAAGTCGATGGACTGGACATCATCGGCATCGCGATGTCGTTCAACTCCGTGACCGGCACTCCGAGGTACTTCCTCGCGGCAGACCGCGACCTGAGCGGGGTCGTGGACGGAGTTGACCTCTCGTACGTGTCCGCGTTCTATGCGCAAAGCTGCCCGTAGCCGGGCTTTTCGGAGACACCGATGAATCCGCATCGCACGATCACTCGTTTCGCCGCGACGGCCCTCGTCACCCTGGCCTATGTCGCGCTCAGCGCGGCCTCGGTCGGCTGCGGGGGCGGAAACGACACCACGAGTTCATCGACGACCACCGTCGTCGCAGCCTTCACTCCGGACACGCCGACGGCCGCCGATGGATCGATTACCCTGCTGCCAGGCACGACGAGCGGCGGCTCCGTCAACGTCCGAGTCACTGTGACCCAGATGGCCAACTTCTTCGGCGCGGCGTTCCGGATCAAGTACGACGCGACCGCCCTCCTATTCCAGGGGCCTATGGACACTTCGACCTCGTTTCTTCCCGTCGGGATAACCGACCCTGCCCAGCTTTCTTTCGTCTCGAACTCACAGATCTCCCCGGGCGAGATCGTGATCACCGCGACCCGTATCTTCCCTGCGGTCCCCGTCCCCCTCGTTTCCACGACGTCCGACCTCGTCATCCTCAACTTCGTGGCGCGAAGATCGATCCCCGCCGGCGCCGTGGAAGGCCGCTTGGATTTCGCCGATCCGAAGGATGCCTGCAACGGCTCCGTGTTCCCGTGCGGCCCCATCACCGTGACCGCCTGGAAGGGCGGCGGCGTATCGGCGCAGTAGGACGACGTCGATGAGCACCTTGGCGATCATCTTGCGGTTCCTGCACATCGCCCCGGCAGTCGTCGCCGGCGGTGCGACGATCTTCGCCCGGATCGCGCTCCTCCCCGCGCTCGCCTCGTTGCCTGAGGCCGAGCGGGCGCGCGTGAAGGACACGATCGACCGGCGTTGGCGAGTCGTCGTCATGGTGTGCGTCACGCTGCTTCTGGTGAGCGGGATCTTGAACTTCGTGCTCTACCAGGCGCCCGTTCACGGGGGGCAACCGCTCTATCACGCCCTATTCGGAATCAAGTTCCTTGCGGCGATGATCGTGTTCGTCCTGGCGTCGGCGCTTTCCGGACGGAGCGCGGGGCTGGCGGGGATCCGCGCCAACTCCCGGCTCTGGGTCGGGGTGGCCGCTGCGCTCGTGATCACGATCGTTCTGATCTCAGCCGTGCTGCGGAGCATCCCGCACGCTACTTGACCTGTTTTTTCCCGTACAGCTCATCCCACCACGCCGGCTGACCCTTCAGCCACCGGTCGAACCACGCGACGATCGAGCGCGACCACACCAATCGCTTGGCGTGTTCGACGATGTGGTGGTCCTGGCCGTCGATTGTCAGCAGTTCAACCGGCGCGCCGACGAGCTTCAGAGCCGTGTAGAAGCTCTCGCTCTCACCGACCGGCACATTCGTGTCCACCGCGCCGTGGGTCAGCAACAGCGGCGTTTTCACCTTGTCCGCGTGGAAGAGCGGGCTGTGATCCACGTAGAGATCCTTCCGGTTCCACGGGAACGAATCGGCGGAGGCGAGCGCGCCGTAGGAGTAGCCCCAGTTCCCTTCCCCCCAGTACGACGCGAGGTTCGAGATCCCGGCGTGCGACACGGCGGCGGCGAACAGATCGGTCTTCGTGACCAGGAGCATCGTCATGAATCCGCCGTAGCTCGCTCCGATGCAACCCACGCGTTTTCCGTCAACCGCCGGGTACGCCGTGAGGAATGCCCGGGTCCCGTCGAGAATCTGTTCCGAGGCGATGAGTCCCCAGTCGTTGACGTGAACCGCCGAACGGGCCTGGCCGTAGCCGGTGGCTCCGGAGGGTTGCGGGACGTAGACCACGTAGCCGTGTGCGGCCCACCATTCCTTCGGGTAACGTCCGCCGAACTCACGGCCAACTGGGGTCGTGCCGCCGTAGTAGTAGACGATCGCTGGGTACTTGGAAACGGAAGCCGGATCGAATCCCGGCGGAAGGTAAACGCGGCCATCGATCATCGTTTGGTCTTTCGCGGGGAAGGCGGCGGCGACGACCTCTCCCTTCCTGATCATCGCGAAGATCGAAGCAGAGGGCGTGTCGAGCTTGCGCGCCGCACCGCCGCTCAGATCCACCGCCCACAGGGTCTCCGGCGACCACGGCCCGCTCGCCGTGCATGCCGCGAGCGAGGCCTTCTCGGAAATCGCGAGTTCTTGCACCGCCTCACCCCCCGCCTCGAGCTTGACGAAGTTCTTCGCCGCGGCGTCGTAGCGGTACAACGAGACGCCGTCTTTATCCGCGGCCTTCGCGTAGATCGCGCCGTCGAAGTGGCTCCAGGTCGCGGACATGATCGAAGGATCGAACGTGCGAGAGAGCGCTTCGGCCTGTCCCGAGGCCGGATCGAGAACGTACAGTTGGCCGTCGCTCTCGTTCGGCGTCATCCCCGCGGGGACGTTCAGCCCGAGGTCGCCGAACTCCGAAGGCCCGGACAGGATGAGCAGGCGCCGGCCGTCCGGGGCGTACTGCGCGTCGGCTATCCAGTACGAGTCGCGGAGCTTCTTCCCGTAGAGAGTCGTGAGATCGAGCTCCCAGATTTCCTTGCGTGAATAGGGACGGCCCGACACGTCTTCGACCTCGCGCAGCACGAGCAGGCGCCGGCCGTCCGGCGAGAAACCCGAAGCCGTCGTCGCGAGGCCGCCCGAGGTGAGACGGCGCGTCGTGCCTCCCGGCACCGAAACCTGATAGAGAAAGCTCTTGTCCCGCCAACCCGCCTGCCGGTCGAGGAGGGTCTCCCGCAGCTTGACGCCGCGCTTGTCGGCCTCCGCCTTCGACGTCGCAGCGAAGACCACCGACGCGCCGTCGGGCGACCACTGGTATCCCGAGAAGTTGTCGACCCGCTCGACGATCGACGTCACGGCCCCGGTGTCGAGGTCGGCGAGCCAGATCGTGCTCGAGTCCTTCCCCGCCTCGCGCCGGTCCCGCGCCGCGTAGGTGAATTTCCGGCCGGAGGGCGACCAGGCGATCTGGCCGATCGCGATACCGCCACGCCACGTGCGCACGAGGGCGCCGGTTTTGACGTCACGCATCTCAACCCAGCTCTCAACGTCGTCCGATCCTGCGATGACCCGCGACAACCCCGCGGCGACGAGGCCGCCGTCGGGCGAGATCGCAACCGAGGTGATCTGCGGCGCGTCCAGGACGTCGGCTAGGGTCAGGTCCTGCATGGCGTCCGACGTGTCGGCGATCGTCGGGAGCGCCTTCACATCCGGCTTCGCGATCGAAAGGGTCGCGCCGATGGTCCAGGGGGCGCCGCGTTCGGGCTCGAAGACCGTCTCGATCATGAAAGCGTGCGTTCCCTGTTCGAGCTTCACCGATCCCTTGGCTTCGGAACCGGCACCGTCTTTGGAGAGCCCCCCCGTGACGATCGGCTCGCCGTCGATCCAGAGGCGGCGCGGGTGCGTTCCCAAGAGCTCGACGTCGAAGGCCTGGTAGCGATCAACGGCGACGTAGCTGACGAGCCACGCCGAGGCGTACCCCTTCCCCTCGTTCGTCGCGAGCGTCGACAACTCCGCGCGACCGTCTTTGCCCCCTCGCGCCTCCGTCCAGACGAGCGCGGGGCCCGACGGCCAAGGAACCGACGCTCCCGCCGCCGGCTTCGTCCGGGGCGAAGGCCCGCGATCCGCTTTCAGCAGATCTTCCAGTCCGTACCGCCCCCGGTCTTCCTCGTGGAAGAGCGGTAACGCATCGGAGACAGGCCCCAAGAGGAGCCAGTGGGACACGGTGTGCGTGAAGGGCTTGTCGGCGGAGAAGACCGGCGCGGAGGCGAGGAGAACTGCTGCCGCGCACAACGCCAAGATCCGGGAAGTCGTCCGCATGGCTTTTGTCCTCGAGAGGAAGTGCCGGAACGCCGGAAGATACCACCGGGGTCGCGTCCGGAAATTCGGCACGCGGGAGGGGGGCTCCCGCGTGCCTGGAGAGCGGAGGGCGGTCGGTGGGGAGATCGTTCGATCCCCCCTGTCGACTGATTTAGATACGATCGGTGTCAACAAATCGTTGGCCCGCCTTCGCGAATTTGCGGCGGTTTCTCCGCAGCGCCGGAATTGGGGACAATCCCCCTACTCGCGTAGCAGTTGGACGAAGCGCTCGGCGGCCGCTGTTAGGGGAACACCCGCGCGGCGCGCGAGGACGTACGGCACCGGGGGCACCCCCCGAAGACGGCGGCGCTGCGCCGATTTGTCCCCCCGATCGCGCCTGAACGCGATCGTCGGCACGGGGGCGACGCCTAGCCCCGCGGCCACGAAGCGCCTCACGAGAGAGAGGTTCCCGACTTCGACCGCAGGGCGGAACGGAACGCCGGCGGCATTCCAGGCCTCCTCGAGGTGGCGACGGAATCCCGATCCGCGCTGCAGCGTGACGAGGCGACGGTCCCGCAGGCGTTCGATGGTCACCTCGCGGCCGGCGGACTCCCCGCCCGGCACGAGGAGCTCGACCGGACTCGACAGGAGCGGCTCGAAAGAGACGCCGGCCACGTCTCCGTGAGAGGCGCCAACAGCCAACGCCAGGTCGATCTCTCCCGCGCGAAGGGCTTCGAGAAGGCGTGGGGCCGGCCCCTCGAGCACGCGTATCGAAAGCGTCGGGCGGGCGCGGAGAAGCCGCGCAATGGCCCCGGGGACGACCTCCCGTCCGAGCGCGTCCCCCGCGCCGATGCGCAGTTCGTCGTGACCGGAAACGGGAACGCCCGCGGCGCGATCGAGGACGCCGAGGCTCTCCAGGGCCGCTTCGGCCAGCGGGAGCAAGCGTGCCCCTTCGGGGGTAAGGGCCATACCGCGCGCGTGGCGGCGGAACAGTTTCGTCTCCCAGACGCTCTCGAGCGCCAGGAGTCTGGCGCTGATGCTGGGTTGGGTGCGCGCGAGGCGCTCCGCCGCGCGGCCGACGCTGCCGGCCCGCGCGACGGCGACGAAGGTCTCGAGAGCGGGGACGTCGGCCATCCATCCATGATATCGATGATTTCTATGTCTTACATTAACAAAATCGTATTGTTCGATGTCTTCGGCGCGGCTACCGTGGCCGTTCCGGAGGCCCTTCCCATGGTGCATCGACTCGAGATCGCGACTCGCCCTTCCTTTTCGGACCCACGCGGCACGTCGATCGCCGCGACGGTGCGCGCCTTCCTCGGCATCCCGATCGCCGGCGTGCGCACGAGGGACGTGCACCGGATCGAGGCGGACCTGTCGGAAAACGACACCCGCCGCGTGCTGCACGAATTCGTCGATCCGGTGTCCCAGCACGGCGCGTTGGGGCGCCTCGACGACGGGCCGTTCGACCTCGCGGTGACCGTCGCCTACAAACCGGGCGTGACGGACCCCGTAGGCAAGTCCGCCCGGGTCTGCGTCGAAGACACGCTCGGCCGGAAGCTCGCGGCCGACGCTGCCGTCTACACCTCGACGATGTACCTGCTGGAAGGCGTCGATGCCCAGCAGGCGGGCCGGATCGCGACGGAACTGCTCGCGAACCCGGTGATCCAGACGATCCGGATTGAAGGCTACGAAGCGTGGCGCAACGCTCCCGTCGATCTCTCCGTGCCGAAAATCACGGCACACGCCACCCCGGCCGTCGCGACGGTCGATCTTTCGGGATCGGACGACGACCTCGTCGCTCTGTCGAAGTCGAAGCTTCTAGCACTGACGCTCGCGGAGATGACGGCGGTTCGCGACCACTTCCGCCTCGCAGCGAAAGACGACCGGCGCGCCACTGCGGGGCTCGGCCCGTCGCCGACCGATGTCGAGCTCGAGTGCATCGCGCAGACTTGGAGCGAGCACTGCAAGCACAAGATCTTCAACGCGACCGTCACCTACCGCGAGCCGGGGAAACAGCCGGAAACCATCCGTTCTTTGTTCAAGACGTTCATTCGCGGCGCGACGGAGGCCGTGGATCGCGCCGCCCGCGAGCGTGAGGGACGCTCCTGGCTGGTGTCGGTCTTCGAGGACAACGCCGGCGTCGTCGCCTTCGACGGCCTCGACCACCTCGTCTACAAGGTCGAGACTCACAACTCCCCGTCGGCGCTCGACCCCTACGGGGGCGCGATGACCGGAATCGTCGGCGTCAATCGCGACCCGTTTGGCACGGGCCGGGGCGCCGAGCTTCTCGCCAACGTCTGGGGCTACTGCTTCGCCTCGCCGTTTCACGAGGCCGCCCGGCCCGCGGGACTCCTCCACCCAAGACGCATAAGGGACGGCGTCCACCAGGGCGTCATCGACGGCGGAAACCAAAGCGGCGTCCCCTACGGGCGCGGCTTCGAGATCTTCGACCCGCGCTTCCTCGGAAAGCCCTTGGTTTTTTGCGGCACGGTCGGGCGCCTACCGGCAACGATCGCGGGCACGCCAGGAGAAGAAAAGACCGTGACCCCCGGCGACCGCATCGTGATGGTCGGCGGTCGGATCGGCGCCGACGGGATCCACGGCGCGACGTTCTCCTCGGCGGCGCTCGACGAGACGGCCCCCATTCAGGCCGTGCAGATCGGCGATCCGATCACGCAGAAGCGGATGTTCGACTTCCTGATCGAGGCGCGCGACCGCGGGCTCTATGCGTCGATCACCGACAACGGTGCGGGCGGACTGTCGTCCTCGGTCGGAGAGATGGCCAAGGCCTCGGGTGGGGCGAAGCTCGATCTCGCCAAAGCGCCTCTGAAGTACGCGGGGTTGGCGCCGTGGGAGATTTTCCTGTCGGAGGCGCAAGAGCGGATGACGCTCGCCGTTCCGGAAGGAAACGTCGCCGAATTTCTGGCGCTCGCCAAGCGTCGTGAGGTCGATGCCGCGGTGCTCGGCACCTTCACCGACTCCAGTTTTCTCGAGGTCGCCTTCGGAGCGGAGACGATCGCAATGCTCGACATGCAGTTCCTCCACGAGGGCGATCCCGATCTCGATCTGTCCGCCGTGTGGGAACCCAAACGGTTCGCGGAACCGGCGGGGCCCCCGCCGGCCGATCTCGACGCGACGCTGCTCGCCATGCTCTCCCGCCTCAACCTCTGCTCGAACGAAACGAAGGCCCGGCACTACGACCACGAGGTGAAGGGGCTGACGGTCGTCAAGCCGTGGGTCGGCGCGAGCGCCGATGTTCCGGCCGAGGCCACGGTCTTCCTGATGCGCCACGGTGCGAAGCGCGGCTACGTCCTCTCGGAAGGGGTCAACCCGTTCTACTCGGACATCGACACCTACGCGATGGCCCAGTCGGTCCTCGACGAGGCGGTGCGTAAGCAACTGTGCGCCGGCGCTCGGCTTGACCGCATCGCGGCGCTCGACAACTTCTGCTGGCCCGACCCGGTGCAATCGCCGGGAACGCCGGACGGCGCGTACAAGATGGCGCAGCTCGTGCGCGCGTGCCGCGGCCTCTTCGATCTGACGCGCTCCTATCAGACGCCTCTCGTTTCCGGCAAGGACTCGATGAAGAACGACTCGACGATGGGCGGCGTGAAGATCAGCGTGCCGCCGACGCTGCTCGTTTCGGCCATCGGGCAGATCGACGACGTCGCGGACGCTCTCACGCTCGACGTCAAGTTCGAAGGCGACGTCGTCTACCTCTTGGGCCTGACGAACGACGAAACCGGGGGGAGCGAGTACTTCCGGCTTCGCGGAGAGCTCGACGGAGCGCACGCCGCGCCGGGCGAGCCTTCGCCCTACGTCGGGAACCGCGTTCCCACCGTCGACGCCACACAGACGCTCCCGGTCTACCGCGCCCTCGAAGCCGCCAACCGGAAACGGCTCGTGCGTTCGGCGGCGACGCCGGGAAAAGGTGGGCTCGCGCTGGCCCTCGCTCGAAGCGTCATGGCCGGCGAACTGGGGATGGAACTGAACCTCGACCTCGCCCCCGACCTCGCGGCGCTGCCTCCCGACGTCGCGCTGTTCTCCGAATCCAACGGTCGCTTCGTCGTGACGGTGGCGGAACGAGACGCAGCAGGGCTCGAAGCGATCTTCCACGGCCTCCCCTGCCGTCGCATCGGCGCCGTGACCGCGGCCAAGACGCTTCGCATGACCCTCGGCGGAAAGCTCCGCGTCAACCTCGAGATCGCCGCGATGAAGTCCGCCTACAAGGAGACGCTCGCCCATGTCTGAGCCGCGCGTTCTCATCCTCACGGGACTCGGCCTCAACTGCGAAGCGGAGACCGAGGCCGCCTTCGCGATAGCCGGGGCCAAGCCCGACAAAGTCCACCTGCTCGACCTGCTCGACGGGACGGCGAAGCACAAGCTCGCCGACTACCCGCTCCTTGCCTTCATCGGCGGGTTCGCCTTCGGCGACCACTTGGGCGGCGGCTCGGTGTTCGCGAACAAGATCCGGTGGCGCCTCTACGACGACCTCCTCGCCTTCATCGCGAACGGCGGTCTCGCGCTGGGTGTGTGCAACGGATTCCAGACGATGGTGCGTCTCGGGCTCCTCCCGGGACTCGACGGCGACTTCAAAACGCCGCGCGCGACTCTGGCGCCAAACGACAGGCCGGGCTATCGCGACGCGTGGGTGACGCTCGGCTTCGACCCCGCCTCGCCTTGCGTTTGGACGCGGGGGATCGACACGATGGAGCTCCCCTCGCGCCACGGCGAGGGGAAATTCCTGGCCGACGCCGCGATCGCCGACCGGTTGGAGCGCGAGCACCTCGTGGTCGCCCGCTACCTCGGACCCGAAGGCAGGCCCACGGAAGAGTGGCCGTTCAATCCCAACGGTTCACCAAACGCGGTGGCCGGCGTGTGCGACCCGTCGGGGCGACTGTTCGGCGTGATGCCTCACCCCGACGCCTATCTCTACCCCTTCCATCATCCTCAGTGGTCCAAGCGCAAGCTCGCAGGAAAGCTGGCCGCCGAGGGGGACGGGATGAAGATCTTCCGGAACGGCGTTCGGGCGGCGATGGGCGTACGCTGACGCCGAGGTCGCCCATGCGTCGCGCGGCCGGGATCATCGCCTTTCTTGCCGCGGCCGTTTTCGCCGCCGTCGGCTCGTGGACGTGGCTGAAGACTCCTCACCCCACCTACGATCCGGTCGATGCGACAACGGCCCTCGCATCCTGGAAGGCGCCTTGGCCGGACGCCGGAGCGATGGATCGTCATCGGTTGGGACGGGCCGACTGGAAGTACGTCTTGCCCGTCCTCGCTGCCGCAAACTCCCGAATCTCGCGGCAACGCTCGGATTGCCGATCGCGGCGGACCTGCGCGGCGTCCCCCGCGCGGATTGGTTCACGGCCGGCGCCTGGAGTGAACTGACGATCACGACGGTGGGCAGCTACGATCCCGGCGGCCCCTACATCCCGGACGTACCCGCCCCCGACGCGTCCGAGACGGAGTTGTTGGAACCGCTCAAAGCAATCGGCTACGTGGACTGAGGGGGCGCTCCCGAGTCGTAGTCCACGACGACCTTCGCGCGCCAGGCGCACAACCCCACCACGAGCACCGTGGCGACCCCTCCCGACACGACGGACACGGTGGCTCCGATCGCGGCGGAGGCGAACAACGACGCGACGAGCCCCGCCTCGAGTTCGCCCAACTGAGGCCCTCCCATGAAGAAGATCATGTTGACGCTCGTCATGCGGCCTCGCATTGCATCGGGAGTGATCATCTGTCTCACGATCTGCCGGACGACGGTTGAAATCAGATCGGCGAGCCCCGCGGCGGCGAGCGCGATGAACGTCAGCGCGTAGTTCCTCGACAGGCCGAAGACGACGGTCGCGAAACCGTACGCGGCGACGGCCCAGAGAAAGACGCGACCCTGCCGCGCCGGGATCGGCTTCAGCGCGGTATAGATCGAGCCGACGAGCGCGCCCAGGGCCGGAGCCGCGCGCAACCATCCGAATCCGAACGCGCCGACCTTCAAGACTTGGTCCGCGAAGATCGGCAGAAGAGCGTTCGCACCCGAGAAGAACGTCGCCACGAAATCCAGCGCCATCGTCCAGACCATGACCGGCGTCGAGAAGACGAAGCGCAGCCCATCGCGCAGCGATGCCAGCGGCGATTCGTGCGGAACTCCTGACCGATCGACCTTCCCCGACGCGCGCATCGTGAGGAGCGTCGCCACGACGGCGAGAAACGACGCGGCGTTCGTCAGGTAGATCCAGGCAAGCCCGCGCGTCCCCTCCCCCGCCGAGGCAATCAACACACCGGCGAGCGCGGGACCGCCGATCATCCCGGCGTGGAACATCGTCAGGTTCATCGCGAGCGCGCCGGGCAGGTCTTCCCTCGGGACGAGGCGAGGCACGAGCGCCTGGCGCGCCGGGTTGTCGAAGGAGCCCGCCGCCGAGGTCATCCCCGTGAGCAAGTAGAGGGTCAAGAGCGTCTCGTGGTGAGTCAGGGTCAGGAATCCGAGGAGGGCCGCGACCGCGGTCATCGTGAGCTGGGTCGCGAGCATCACACGCTTGCGATCGTAGCGGTCGGCGACGACGCCGCCCAGAAGGGACAACGAGACGATCGGGATCACGCGGGAGAGCCCCACCATCCCCAGAGCGAGCGGCGATCTCGTCAGCAGGTACACGTGCCAGTCGATCGCCGCGGCCTGCATCTGGGACCCGGTCAGGGAGATCAGCTGCGCGGTCCAGAGCCAGCGAAAATCGCGATGCCGCAACGAGAGATAGGGACGCACCGCCCCACTCTAGCAACCGGAAAAAGGGGACACTCCCCTTTTCCATGGCAACCTTCCCGGGCAACGCACGTTCTAAGAGTCGACACATGACGACGAACGAGTTCGAGGCGGCGGTGATGGAGCACAAGGACCGGGTCCACAACTACGCCCGCGGCATCCTCCGCGACCCCGAAGACGCCAAAGACGTGGCCCAGGAGTGTCTGATCCGCCTGTGGCGTCACCGTGAGCGGATCGAGGCGGGAATACGGTGCCGGAGTTGGCTGCTCCGGTCGGCACACAACCTCTGCATCGACCGGCTCCGACGCCGTTCGACCCACCTGGAAGCCGTCCGGGACGACGACGCGGCGGATCCCACCGATACACGCCCCGGCCCCGAGAGGCTGACCTCGTCGGCCGAGGTTGCGGGCCGCCTCGAGCGCGCGCTCCTCGATCTCGACCCTCGCGACCGCGCCATCGTGCTGCTGCGCGAGGTGGAGGGGCTCGCCTACGAGGAGATCGCCGAATTGCTCGACCTCAAGCTAGGGACGCTCAAGGCGACTCTTCACCGGGCGCGTGAGAAATTGCGGCAAGCGCTCGCGGCCGCCGAGGTGACGCCATGACTTGCGAGGAACTCCGGCTCCACATCCACGAGGCGCTAGACGACGGCACGATGGGCGCGCTCCCCGAGCTCGTGGGCAGCCACCTCGCCACGTGCGAGGCCTGCCGGGAATTCAAGGACGACCTCGAGTCGCTGTCCCGCGCCCTCTGCGCGTTGCCGCGCCTGCCGCTGCCTGAAGACGCGCTCGACGCCGTCTGGCGAGAAACCATCCGCGCCAGGCCCGGGGCGTCCGGGGGAAGAGCGGGATTCTGGCGGCTCGCGGCGGCTGCGAGCTTCGTCACCGTCCTTTCGACCGCGACGCTTTACCTCGTGTTCACACCCGCTCCGCCTCCCGGGCCCTCGGCCGTCGAACTCGCGCGCGCGTCCGCGCAGGCCGAGATGGTGTTCGGCTATACCGCCCGGGCCTTGGCCGCGACGCGGACCGCGACGACCGACCGGGTCCTCGCATCGAGAGTTTCGCCTGCGGTGCGGGGCGCCAACCCGCACCCCTCAAGGAGACCGTGATGAACCCGTTTCGCACGATCACGTTTGCACTGCTCGTCATCCTCGGCGCCGCCGCAACCACCGCGCGCGCCGAGACCACCGTCGCCACCTCAGGCGGCTATGTCGACGAATCGACGTTTCGCGCGCTCCTGGACGACAACCAGGACGTCGTCGAGGTCAACCTCGACGGCGCGATCCTCCAGGCTCTGGCGAAGAACGGAAGCTCCGATCACGAAACGCGCGGCACGAAGGACCTGTTCGCCAAGCTCAAGTCAATTCACGCGGTCATCGGAACGGTGAAGGGGCCTGCGGAAGGCGCTCTGGAACTCGTCCGGAAGACCGACAAGAAACTCAGTGCCGCGGGATGGCAGCGCGTGACGCGCATCACGGATGCGACCTCGACGATCTCGGTGCTGACCCACACCGTGAACGACAAAGTGGACGGCCTCGTCGTGTTGATCTTCGACAGCACGGACAAGGAACTCGTCTTCGCGAACCTCGCCGGCGAGATCGACATCACCCAACTGAGCGCGATCGGCGAGCGCTTCAACGTCCCGGGGCTCGATCAAGTTCCTGGGGCACGGTAGCGATACGCCTCTGAAGTCCGGCAACTACTTCGACGGGCGGTCGAGCGGATTCTCGCTGGGCCTTTGGTCCCGCAGCGTTCGGTGGACCAGCCAGCGCGGAAGCAGCGAGGGCCGGTCCAACATGACCGCCGCCAAATAGAGCTGAACACAGCGGTTGCGCGTCCCCTGGAACAGATCGAGCGGATGATCCGACTCCAGCGGCCGGGTCAGCGCTCGGCGCCACGCCGCCGTGGGAAGCGCCTCGACGACCGATTCGGGAATCCAGTCGGGGAAGAGCTTGCGCAGATGGAGCACGGCAAAGCCCGAGACCACGCCGGCGTCCCACGATCGAAGCCGCTCGACGACCAGGTCCCAACGAAAACCGGGTTGAGACGAGATCGCGCGCAGGTCCACGGCCCACTTGAGGCGCCGGTCGAAGTAGTGCGTGAAGTGGTGCAGCAGCAGATGCGCCACCAGGTCGTGATCGTCCATGCGACGGACCCGGCGGCCCCCGATGTCGGTCTCGCGCGAGCGCTCGAGAATCCCTGATACGTCGACGCGGAATCGCAGCTCTTGGGCCAGGTTCCAATGCAGCTCGAACTCGACGGTCACGGGTCCGGGGCTCGTGAGCCCCAGGTGATGGCTGCTGCGGATGTAGTGGCTGCGCTTCGGCTCGGGCGGCACGCGCCATCCCCCGGACTCGAGCGCGGCAAGCGCAGGGCGTAGCTGATCGCGCGAAACCAGGAGGTCGACGTCGTCGAGCGTGCGCTCGTCGAACCGCCGGTACACCCGGTGGATCAGGTCGAGCCCCTTGAGGAGCACCGGATTTACGCCGGCCTCCGTCAGGCGATCGAGCGCTCGTTCGGCCTGCGAGATCAACAGGAGGTTGTCGTGACGGACCTTCGTTCTGATTTCCGTCAGGCGCCGCGCCGCCTCGGGCCCGACGAGGTCGAGCCGGCCGGCGTCGGACAATCGGGAGTGGATCCAGGGCGCGATGTCGGTCTTGCGGCAGAACGCGATCAGGGACTCGGGATCGACCGGCGCTTCGCGGATCAGTTTCTCCGCTTCGTCCCAATGCTCTTGCAGGACGGCAAGGAGCCACCGCGCGAGTTGCTCGTCACTCATCGCAGTACCGATCGAGAACCTGCTTGACGTCCAAGGGAACCACGGCACGGAAGATAGCGGCGTCGCGCGCCACCGTCAAAACTTGCTCATGGCTGCGACACGGCCCCGAGCGACTTCAGATAGGTCGTGATCTGCCAACGCTGAGGCTCGGGGAGTTTCGACCAGACCGGCATCCCCGCGCGAACGTTGCCGTTCGTGATGACCCAGAACAGCGCGCCCGGGGAGGCGGTTTGAATCTCCGGCACGAGGAGACTCGGGCCCTTGCTGCCGTTTTCACCTGCGGCGCCGTGACAGTTGGCGCAGTGACGTGCGTACAGCTTGCTACCCGCCTTGACCGCGTCCGGGTCCGTTTCCAGAGGGTTCACGCGATTGCGGGCGTCATCCGGAACGTGCGCGAGTTGCGCATAGGCCGTCGTCTCCGATTTCTTGCCTGCCGTCGCGGCAGTGCTCGCCAGGACGAGCACCGTGAGGGCGACGACGGGGGCAGCAGACCTCACGGGTTCCCCACGTTCGGGAATTCGATGGAGAAACCGAACCGCAGGACGAAGGGGAGGCTGTTTTGGTTCAACCCCCACACCGGAGAGAGCTTGAGCGTCACCGCGGAGGGGAGATGCCACGCGATCACCGGAGCAAGGTACTGCGACGTCCCGCTCAGGCCGAACTGCTCGGTGTCGCCGAGTCCACCGTAAAGTTCGATGCCGGCGACGAAGTTCTCTGCGCAAGCCGTACAGGGCTCGGGGGAGGCCTCGAGTGCGAGGGGACGGCTGACCCCAATCGCGTAGCCGAACTCCCAGGGTTCACCCGCGAGGTTCTTCACTGTGATGAGGTTCTCCGAGATGTTCCAGCCTTTGACGGAGCTCGACAGGATCAGCTTCAACTCGAGCTCGCGTTCGATTTCCTTCACGGTCTCGGAGTTTGGCTCTTCGAAGTCCGAGGCGCCGTCGTGGCCGACGATCGCCGCCAGGACCTTGTCGGCGCCGTTGACGTCCTCATACTCGATGTACAGGACGGGGTTGATCGCGTGCTCGCGCTCGAGCAGGCGGAAGCGGCTCTCCCAGCGAAATCCCGTGAAGACGGTGCCCTCGTTCTCGGTGTGCTGTCCGTCCAGATAGAGCTCGGTCGTCCACCAGGCGGTAGCGCCGTATTCGACCTCGATCGAGCCCGCCACGAAATCGTTCCCGCCGTCCACCGAGCCGTAAAGCGGGTTAAACCCGAGCTCAAGAGCGCCGGGCTCTTCGAGATAGTGGTCGTAGGCGACGAAGTACGGCCGTTCCTGGGCGCCGGCGACCGAAGCCGCGAAGAACAAGGCAAGACCCGAAAGGCGGAGTCTCCTCAAGGCCTGTCACTTCCCGAGGCGCGGCACACACCGCGGGATTTGCATCCGGCGCAGAGGTGGCCGCGACGACGTCGTTTCACCGGGGGCGTGAGAACGCGGCGTTCCCTGTGCCGTTCGAGCAATTCCTGCATTCTCTGGATGGTCGTCGGGCTGACCGCGTGCTCCATCATGCAGGCATCGATTTCCGCCGTTTCGGGGCTGACCCCCAGGACTTCCGTGAGGAGTGCGCGGATTGTGTCGTAGCGGCGGATCACGCACTCGGCAACGTCTTTGCCCTCGTCCGTGAGGACGACGAAACCGTACCGCTCGTGCCGGACGAAGTGCATCCGCTCGAGGCCCTTGAGGACGGTCGAGACCGTGCCCGGGCTGACGTCGAGCCTCCGGGCGAGATCCCCCACTCGCGAGATGCCGTGCTCCCCCCGCGCTTCGTGGAGCACCTTGAGGTACATCTCGTGGGTCGAGGAGATCGGGTTGTCGCGATGCATGACGGACGGCACTCTAGCGCCGAATGTTCTACACGTCAAACTATCTTTGCCGAACGGAAGACAAAGGGGAGTTCCCCCTTTTCGATCAGTTCTTCGCGACCCCCGTCACGTAGGGCACCGCGATCCCGTCTTGCGTCCGCCGCTTCTGGAACTCGCCGAGGAGCTTCTTCGTCAAAGGCCCCGGCTTCCCGGTGCCCACGATGCGACCGTCGACCGAGATCACGGGCATGATCTCGGCGCCGGTTCCGGTCAAGAACACTTCGTCGGCGTTGTAGAGATCGTGCAGTCCGTAGTTTCCCTCTTCCGTGGGCATCGGCATCGCTCGGCCGATATCGAGAACGGTCGCGCGGGTGATCCCGGGGAGGGCGCCGTTCATCAGGTCGGGCGTCTTCAGCACGCCGCCCGCGAGGAAGAAGAGGTTGTCCGCCGTGCACTCGGCCACGCGCCCCTGGTGATTCAGCATGACGGCTTCGAGAGCGCCCGCGCGGCGCGCGTCGATCTTGGCCATGATGTTGTTCAGGTAGTTGAGCGACTTGATGCGCGGATCGAGGCACTGAATCGGGATCCGCCTCACCGAGGAGGTCACGATTGCGGCCCCCGTCTCGTAGAGCTCTTTCGGATAGAGCTTGATCTCGGCGCAGATGATGACGACCGTGGGCTTCGAGCAATTGGCCGGATCGATTCCGAGATCGCCCGGTCCGCGCGAAACGACCAAACGGACGTACGCGTCCCTCTGCTCGTTGGCGGCGATCGTTTCCAGGACCGCTTGGGTCATCTCTTGATGAGTCAACGGAATCTCGAGCGCGATCGTTTTTGCCGACTGGTAGAGTCGGTCGATGTGGTCTTTCAGCCGGAACACGATCCCGTCGTAAGCCCTGATCCCCTCGAACACACCGTCGCCGTAGAGGAAGCCGTGATCGAACACGGAGACCTTGGCGTCTTCTTTCGCGTAAAGCGTTCCGTCCACATAGATTTTCACTAGAACCTCCCTGTCAGCGTGGCCGTTTGAACCATCGTCAGAAAGTACGCATGCAGCTTGGCATCTCGTGTGAGCTCGGGATGGAACGTCATCGCCAGCACCCGTCCCTCCCGGACGAGGACGGGCTCGCCATCATAGACGGCGAGCGTCGCAACGTCCGGCCCGAGCACCTGAAAACGCGGGGCCCTAATGAACACCGCCTCGGTCGTCCCGCCCAAGCACGGGACTTCGAGCGTCGTCTCGAACGAATCGATCTGCCGGCCGAAGGCGTTTCGCGCGATCGTGGCGTCCAAGAGGCCAACGCTGTCTTGCGGGGGGTTCACGACACACCGCGCGAGCAGGATCGCCCCGGCGCAGGTCCCCATCAAGGCGCCGCCGTCTTGCTCGAAGCGCTTCAGCGAGTCAAACCACGGCTCGTCGGCCATCAGGTTCAACAGAGTCGTGCTCTCGCCTCCGGGGATCACGAGTCCTTCGAGACCGGAAAGCTGGGCGACGCGACGCACCTCGATGACCTCGCAGCCAAGGCCTGCGAGCACCTTGGCGTGGGCTTCAAAATCGCCCTGCAACGCGAGGACACCGATCCGCGCCATCGTCGTCCTCTTCACCAGCCGCGTGTCTGGAGAAGCTCCGACTCCGGGAGCTTCGACGTTTCGATGCCGTGCATGGCCGAGCCCAGACCGCGCGACACCTCGGCCACGATCTTCGGGTCTTTGTAGTGCGTGGTCGCGCGCACGATCGCTTTCGCGCGCACCGCCGGATCTTCCGACTTGAAGATGCCCGAGCCGACGAAGACCGCCTCGGCGCCGAGCTGCATCATGAGGGCCGCATCGGCCGGGATCGCGATGCCGCCCGCTGCGAAGTTCGGAACCGGCAGTTTCCCGCTGGCCGCGACCAGGCGCACCAGTTCGTAGGGCGCCCCGAGGTTCTTCGCCTCGGCCATCATCTCTTCGGGACCGAGAAGCGTCAGGCGCCGCAGCCCCGTCATCACGGAACGCATGTGACGCACCGCCTCGACGATGTTCCCGGAACCGGCCTCGCCCTTCGTGCGGATCATCGCCGCCCCTTCCCCGATGCGCCGCAGGGCCTCACCCAGGTTCCGGCAGCCGCACACGAACGGCACCGTGAACGCGAACTTGTCGACGTGGAATTCCTCGTCGGCCGGGGTGAGCACCTCGCTCTCGTCGATGTAATCGACGCCGAGCGACTGCAGCACCTGCGCCTCGGCGAAGTGCCCGATGCGGCATTTCGCCATGACCGGAATCGACACCGTCTTCATGATCTTCTCGATCATCGCCGGGTCGGACATGCGGGCGACGCCGCCGTCCCGCCTGATGTCGGACGGGACGCGCTCGAGCGCCATCACCGCGCAGGCCCCGGCGTCCTCGGCGATTCTCGCCTGCTTGTCGTCGGTGACGTCCATGATGACGCCGCCTTTCAGCATCTCGGCGAGGCCCGTTTTCAGCCTCGGCGTTCCCTTGTCGGTGTTCCCCATCGCAGTCCTCCTGACCTGTTCTACAGAATCGGCACGGCCTCGAAATCCCGCTCGCGGAGCGCAACCCGGTCTTTCGGCCATCGCTGGTTCAGCAACTCGCCCAACACGGCGATCCCGGAGCGGATCTGTTCTTCCGTGGTGGAGGCGAACGTCAGCCGCAACGTATTGCGGCCGCCGCCCGAGACGTGAAAGAGCGACCCCCGCCCGACCAGCACGCCGCGCTCGCGCGCCGCAGCGAAAAGCTCGTCGCCGTCGACGGTTTCGGGAAGCATCACCCAGCCGAAGAGTCCGCCCGACGGCCGGGTGAAACGTGCGCCTTCCGGGAAGTGGATCCGGATCGCCTCGTCCATCGCCTTCGATCGCGACAGGTAGGCGGAGCGCACACGCGTGAGGTGGTCTTCTTGCGCGCCTTCGGCGATGAACGCATCGAGCGCCGCCTGCACGAGCGGGCTCGTCCCGCAGTCTTCGATCTGTTTCAGCGCGAGGAGACGCTCGAAAACCGGCTCGGGCGCGGCGACCCAGCCGACGCGCAGGCCGGGCAGGAGCTTTTTCGAGAACGTGCTGAGGTAGAGAACGTGCTTCCCGCCGTCCAACGCATGCATCGTCGGGAGGTCGCGCCCTTCGAAGCGCAGATCGCCCGCCCAGTCGTCTTCCACGATGACGCAGCGATGACGCGCGGCGATCGCGAGCACGTCCCGGCGCCGCGCCTCGCCCATCACGCGAGCCGTGGGATTGTGGAACGTGGGCTGCACGTAGAGGAGGCGCGGCCGGTGCCGCTCCAAAGCGAGCTCGAGGAGGTCGGGGCGGAGCCCCTGCTCGTCCAGGGGCACTCCCACCAGGCGCGCGCCGAGCGCGGCCAACGCGCTGATCGCCCCGGTGTAGGTCGGATCCTCGACGACGACCACGTCGCCGGGATCGACGAACGCCCGAAACGCCAGCTCCAGCGCCTGCTGCGACCCGTTGGTGACGAGAATCGACGATGCCTCGCACCGCGTGCCCTTGCGGCTCATCTCTTTGGCTATCGTCTCGCGAAGCGGACCGTAACCAGCGGTCGGACCGTACGAGAGAACCTCGGTCCCGCGCTCGCGCAGGGTCGTTTCCATCGCGCGCGCGAACGCGTCGACCGGCATCAGCTCGGCGGCCGGGTAGCCGCCGGCCAGAGAGATCCCCTCGTGCGAGGTCGCGATGCGGTAAATCGTGAGGAGGCTCCCGACGCCGGGGCCCTGAACCGCGCGTGCGAACGCGCCGAGCCACGGATCGTCGGCTGTCGTGCCGCCGTCTTGCGGAGCGATGCTCACGCTTCGCGCTCCGACGAGAAACGTCCCCCGTCCTGTGTGGCCCGTCGCCGCGCCGAGCTCGACCAGAAGGTCGTACGCGGCGATCACGGTGTTGCGATTGACCTGGAGTTGCTTTGCGAGATCGCGGGTGGGCGGAAGCTGCTCCCCGGCGGTGAGCCTTCCTTCACGGAGCGCGGATTGAATGCCCTCTGCGATCTGGCGGTAGACCGGGGTCCCCGCCGACGTATTAATGACGAGCCCAGGGAGTGTCATGGTCCGCCGTACCCTCTTGGCCTATCTCGGCTGAGAATTGTACGACGTTTTTGGGGACAAGCAACTGGTCCGAGCTAGGCCAATTTTGTTTCTTTCCGCCTCGCGAGCCCGCTATCCATCGCGCGCAACAGCTCCGTCAGCCCCTCTCGCTTCGCCGCCGCTATCGCCATCGACCCTTCATGCGCGGCCAAGATCTCATCCCGGCGCTCTTTCTCGACGAGGTCGGCCTTATTGAACACGAGCAGGCGGGGAATGTCGGAATCGCCCAGTTCTTCGAGGATGGCTTCGACCGCCTTGATCTGCGCCTCGTGGCGGGGGTGGGCCATGTCCACGAGATGAACGAGCAGGTCCGAGTCGGCGATCTCCTCAAGCGTCGCGCGAAAGGCGGCGAGGAGGTCCTTGGGGAGATCGCGGATGAACCCGACGGTGTCGTTGATGACGATCTCGCGCTCACGCGGCAGCCGCAGGCGTCGCGAGGAGGGGTCGAGCGTCGCGAACATCCGCTGCTCGACGAAGACCTCGCTCTTGGTCAGCACGTTCAGAAGCGTGCTCTTCCCCGCGTTCGTGTAGCCGACGATCGACGCGACCGGAACGTCCCGTTCGCTGCGCCGCGCGCGGCGCTGCTCGCGGCGCGTGCGCTCGCCGTGGAGCATTTTCTCGAGCGACTTGATCCGGTCGCGCACCCGGCGGCGGTCGACTTCCAGTTTCTGCTCTCCCGGGCCTCGGCCGCCGATGCCGCCTTCGAGGCGCGAGAGCCCCGAATCGCCGTGGCTCATCAGCCTCGAGAGCAGGTACTTGAGCTGCGCCAGCTCGACCTGGATCTTGCCCTCGTGCGTCCGCGCTCGGCGGGCGAAGATATCGAGGATCAGCTGCGATCGGTCGATGACCTTGATCGCGGTCGATTCCGCGATCGCGCGCGCTTGCGCGGGCGTGAGGTTCTGATCGACCACGATGTAGTCGGCCTGCAGGCGGGAGGCGAGGATGATCAGGTCTTCGAGGCGCCCGGCCCCCATCAACGTGCGCGGGTCGAAGTGCTGGCGGCGCTGGACGATCCGGTCGACGACACCCAAGCCCGACGACGACGCCAGCTCTTCCAGTTCGTCCATCGATTCTTCGGCGGCGAGGCGGCTGCCGGTCGTGACGTGGACAAGGATCGAGCGCCCGGCCTTCCCCGAGACCTTTGTGCGTTTCCGGGTCCGTTCGAACTCGGCCTCCAAGGCGCCGATCAAGTCGAGGAAGTCGTCGTCCAGGAGGCTCGCGGGGCGCGGGGGGAAGAGGCGGTAGCGCTCGCCGTCGGCGACGACGTCTTCGATATCGCGCTGCCGCTTCTCCGGGCGCGCCTGGAGCCCGCGCGGTACGACGGTCCCCGGCGGGAGCGTCGCCGGGGCCTCTTTCGACGGCTTGCGCTCGCGCTCTTCGGCGGGGAGAAGGTGCGCGACACGTACGGGTCCGGGAGCGCCGTCAGGCTCCACGGCGACGATCGCCAGGGCATCCAGCCGATGAAGGGCCAGAGGCGAGAGGTCGGAGGCGGCGAGCGGCTCGTCGACGGCTTTCGTCGCGATCCACCGCAGCGTGCAGAAGCGGTCTCGCCCCGAAGGAGCCGAGGGTTGGCGCGGCACGTCCACGCGTCGGGCGTCGCCGATCGCCACGGCCTCGATGCGCCCCGCGCGGTCGACCAGGACGCCGACGCGTCGGTTCAACGCATGGCCGGCCTCGGCGAGTTCGCGGGCCAGATCATGAGAAACGATTTCGTGTGCCGGGACGCGGCGGCGGTAAAGACGCTCGACGCGATGCTTGTCGGCCTGCGAGAGGCCTAAGACGTTGCCGTGAAGTTCGGGAATCGGGCGTTACCTCTTCTTCGATTCGGAACCGTTGTTGTACGGCGTTTCCGCGTTGGGCGCCAGGATCGCTCCGATCACGTCGCTCCCGGTCGCGGCGCGCACCAGCTTCGGGTAACGCTCTCCCCCACGGACCTCGACGGGGACCTCGCGGAAGAAATCGTCGTTCTCTAGGAGGAGTCTGACAGCCGCGGGAGCCGCCTTCGCGGCCTGGATCGCGGCGCGCAGAACGTATTTCGAGCAGCGCCGACCGTTCACCGCGATGAGCTTCATCCCCGGGGCGACGCCGGAGGCAAAGGCGCTCGAATCCGGGATCACGTCCACGATCGTCCCGGTCTTGTCGAGAAGAAGACCGACCGAGTAGCGCACGTCGACCGTTTCTTCCACGTCCTCTTGAACCTTCAAGAGAGGCGAGCGCGTGTCGCCGTAAGTCAAACTCCAGCCGCCGCCCTCGATGCCGCCAAGAGGCGCACCCTTGCCACGTCGCTTGATCCTCTCGGTGAGAAAGGCACTCCAATCGTACGGGGCGACGGCGTTCAGGTCGGCGACGACGTCGGAGAAGCCGTACACCTTCACCTCGGGACCACCCGAGCCGCCTCCGTGGAAGCGTTTGCAGAAATCGTCGAGCGAACGTTTCCCGCCCGACAGCTTGCGAATCGTGACGTCGGCCTCCAGCCAGATGAGCGTCCCTTCGTCGTAGAAGTCCACGCCGCGGCGCCAAGCGGTCCAGGCGTCCCCGGACTCGTAGAGCAGCTGTGCGGCGGTGGCCGTATCCTCGAGCGCCCGCCACGTGCGCCCGCCGCGCGCGTCGAGTTCCGCGGCCCGCATCGCCAGGTCGTCCAAATTCTCCGCGATCGTCGTCAAGCCGGAGCGAGCGGTCAAAACCCAGCCGAGGTACTGAGTCAGGCCTTCGTAGACCCAGAGGAGATTGGAATCGATCGGCGCGGCAAAGTCGTCCGGCATCAGATCGGCCGGCCTCCGGTACTTCCCGTTCCACGAGTGCACGTATTCGTGCGGGAGGAGACCCAGCATCAGCCGCCTCGGGTCGGCGTCGACCAGCGAACGCTCGCGCACGCGATCGTCCGAGGATTCGTGGTGCTCGAGCCCGAAGTGCGACACCTTGTCCGAAAGCGTCAACAAGAAGTGGTAGTTGCCGAAGTGCCGCGCCCCGAACAACGCGTCGGCCTCCTTCACCAAGCGGTTGTAGCCGTCCAGAAGCTCGGCGGGAATGGCGAGGTCGGCCTCCGCGTCGGCGGCCATGTCGAGGACGACGCGGCGCCCCGGCCGTTCGTCGAGGACGACCGTCCGCAGGAACTCGCCGGCCAGGACCGGTGAGTCCACGAGAGTGGTCAGAGAGACCGGCTCGAAGCCGACCGCCCCCGGCCTCGAGGACCTCACGGGGAGCGACGTGCCGAAGCTCCAACCCTGCGGCAACGTCAGGGAGGCCTCGTAGCTGACCGCGTTCCCCTTAACCCTCGCGGGATACAAGACGACCTGATTCCAGGAGAGGACCGCGAGCTTCGGCGTCGCCGAAGCGCCGGAGGAGAAGCCCTCGGTGTTCGTCGGGATCAGAAGATCGAGCGACGCCTCGATCTCGGAAACGCCGGCGGGGACCATGACTTCGAACGCGAACATGTCCTTGGGATCGCGCGTCCAGCCGATGTCCTTCCCGTTCGCCTTGACGAAGATCCCGGCAACGTCCTTGATCGGCCCCGTGGGACCGTGCTCTCCGGGGAGCCACTTCGGGTACGTCAGGGTCATCGGCCCCGGCACAGCGGGGATCCGCATCGTCGAATGGATGATGTGCTGCGGGGCGGAGGTCAGGTCGACCGAGAGCTTCACCGTGTCCGAAGCGGCGGCGACCGTCGCAAAGCACAGCAGGGCGAAAAAGGGGACTGTCCCCTTTCCCGGAACGGCGTTCATATGCGCCCGACGATGTGCGTCCCCGCGCGGCCTTCGATCGCGTGCGGGAGGCTTTCCGGGTTGGTGATCAACGCGCGGCGCCCACCGCTCTTCAGGAAGTGCACGACGGCCTCGATCTTGGGACCCATGCTTCCGGCGGGGAAATGCCCTTGGGCGTAAAGGGCCTCGATCTCTTCGAGAGTCACGGCCCCCAGCGCGCGCTGGTCGCGCGTCCCGAAGTTGAGGAAGACCTGGGGCACGGCGGTCAAGATGACGAGGAGCGCAGCGCCGACGTCGGTGGCGAGCACGCTCGAGGTCAGGTCCTTGTCGATCACGGCCTCGACACCCGCATACGAATCGTCGGCGTTCTTCTTGATGGGAATACCGCCGCCCCCGCACGCGATGACGATGTGTCCCGAGCGCGCGGCCTCACGGATCATATGGCGCTGGATGACGCGCAGCGGGCGAGGCGAGGGCACGAGCCGGCGCCAGCCTCGCCCCGCGTCTTCTTTGACGATCCAACCGAGTTGATCGCGGCGCCGTTCGGCTTCCTCTTGAGTCAGGAAAGGGCCGATCGGCTTGGTCGGGTTCTTGAAGGCGGGGTCGGACTCATCGACGAGCACCTGCGTCACGACGGTCACGACGTAGCGCCTGACGTCCTTGCGGCGGAGCTGGTTCAGGAGGTTCTGCTGGAGAACGTAGCCCAGGCTTCCCTCGGTCATCGCGACGAGCACGTCCAAGGGCATCGACGGCGTGTCATCCTTCGAGCATTCCTGTTGCAACAGCAAGGCCCCCACCTGCGGGCCGTTCCCGTGGGTGATGACGAGCTGGTACTCCTTCTCGACGAGCGTCATGAGGAGCCGCGCGATCTCGGCGGCGTTGCGCTCATGCTCTTCGATCGTCCCCTTCTCCCCTTTTTGCATGAAAGCGTGGCCGCCCATGGCCACGAGAACGATCGGCTTGGTGGCGAGTTCGCCCATGAGACCCTCCCCTGCAGCTTCTTTCGCCGCTCCGATGCAACTTAACACGATGGACGCCGGGGGCCCTCCGAGATTGAAAGAACCGGGGACATGGGCCAAGATGACCCAGATCCGTCGCCCGTAAGGAGATTTCCATGTCACGTAAGCCTTCCAGTTCGTCCTCTTCGTCGGTCGTTGCCAGGGGCGCCGCCCTCGAGCTCGACCGGGCGATCTACCTCGACCTGCTCCACAAGATGCTCACCGTCGACTCCATCGAGGAGCGGCTCAAGGTGTTCGTCCGCGCCGGCAAGGTCTCGTTCCACGCGTCGACGCGGGGTCACGAGAAGCTCCAGATCGCGATGTCGTTGCTCTTGAACCCCGGCAAGGACTGGTTCTTCCCGTACTACCGCGAGAAGGCCCTCATGGTGGGGCTCGGAATGTCGCCGAAGGACATCTTCCTGCACATGCTCTCCAAGGCCGACGACCCCTGCGGCGGCGGCCGGAACATGAGCGAGCATTTCTCGTCAAAGGCGCTGCGCGTCGTCTCCCCCACCGCCTGCACCGGCACGCAGTACCTCCAGGCGGCCGGGATGGCGAAAGCCGTCAAGGCCGAGGGAGGCGACGAGATCGTCTACGTCTCTTCCGGCGAGGGCGCGACCTCGGAGGGCGAGTTCTTCGAGGCGTTGAACTACGCGGGCCGCGATCAGCTCCCCGTGCTCTTCCTCGTGCAGAACAACGGCTACGCGATCAGCGTGCCCCAGTCGGTTCAAACCGGTTCCGAGATCCACACGATCGCCAAGGGGTTCAAGGTCCGCTCGGTCGAGGTGGACGGCACGCAGTTCACCGAGATGTACAAGACGCTGAAGCCGCTGGTCGCGGCGATGCGCGCCGGCTCCGGGCCGCTGCTCGTCGAGGCGCACGTCGTGCGCATGGACTCGCACTCGTCGTCCGACGATCAGGCGAAATACCGCACAGAAGAAGAGCTCGAGGAAGCCCGGCGGCGCGACCCGATCGCGCACACCTCGGGGCGCGTTCTGTCATGGGGATTGATGGACGAAGCGAGCCTCGAGACGCTGCGCGACGAGATCAAAACAGCGGTCAACGCCGCGGCCGACGAGGCAGACGGAGCAGCGGACCCGGCCCCCGAAACCGCGGCGCTCCACATTTTCTCGGGAACTCAACCGGTCGATGTCGAACGCGAGCCGAAGGCGATTTCGACGGCTCCGATCACGATGATCGACGCCTTGAACCACGCGCTGCGCGAAGAGATGGAGCGCAACCCGAAGATCGTGATGTGGGGCGAGGACATCGCCGACCCGAAGGGGGGCGTTTTCGGCGTGACGCGCGGCCTCACCGACGCCCACCCGACGCGCGTCGAGAACGCGCCGTTGGCCGAGGCGACGATCATCGGCGTCGCCGCCGGGATGGCGACCGGCGGCTACAAACCGGTCGTCGAGATCCAATTCTCCGACTACTCCTACCCGGCCTACATGCAGATCCGGAACGAGATCTCGACGCTGCGCTGGCGGTCGGGGGGCGTGTGGTCCTGCCCGATGGTCGTGCGGATGGCGACCGGCGGTTACATCCGGGGCGGCCCGTTCCACTCGCAGTGCCCCGAGTCGCTCTACATCCACACGCCGGGGTGGTACGTCGCCTACCCGTCGAACGCCGCGGACGCGAAGGGCCTGATGAAAACCGCGTGCCGCATCGACGACCCCGTCATCTTCTTCGAGCACAAGGGGCTTTACCGCCAGGTTTTCTCCAAGTCGTTGGAGCCGGACGCCGACTACTTGATCCCGTTCGGCAAGGCCAAGGTTGTGCAGCAAGGCGCCGACATGACCGCGATCACCTGGGGAAGCGGCGTGGTGCGCTGCCAGCGCGCCGCGGCGGAACTGGAGCGCGAGGGGTTCTCGGTCGAGGTGATCGACCTCCGTACGCTGGTGCCTCTGGACGAAGACCTCATCTTCTCGTCGGTGCGCAAGACCGGAAAAGCGATCGTCGTCCACGAGGCGCAACGCAACAACGGGTTCGGCGGCGAGATCGCCGCGCGCATCGCCGAGAACTGCTTCGACGCGCTCGACGCACCGGTGTCCCGCGTGGCCGCCAAGGACTGCTTCCCGCCCTACGCCCCGTCGCTCGAAGCGGCGATCCTGCCTTCGCAGGACGACGTCACCGCGGCATTGCGCGCGCTGGCGCGCTGGTAACGGAGAAACGACATGTCGAAACGCATCATCGGCCTCGTGTTGAGCTTGATCGTGAGCGTCGGAATCGGCGTCATCGCGGGACAGAAGTTCTTCCTGCTCTTCGACAAGACGGTGCCCGCCGGTTCGATGACGGACCTCGTTCGCGCCGGAACCCACACGGCTTACCTGGGTTCGGGGGTCGTATTCGGCCTGGTGATCTTCGGCTGGGCGACCGCCGCGGCGTGGCTCGCTCGGTTCTTCCCGGCACCTGCTGCGACTAAGCCGGCCGGGTCCGGACCGTCCGCAAAGTGACCGGCTTCAAGTCCGCGCTCGCACCCGACGTTTTGCGCGGCAAGACCGCGTGGATCACCGGCGGCGGTACAGGTCTGGGACGCGCGATGGCGCTTCGTTTCGCGGCGCTCGGAGCCGCGGTCGCCGTGTCGGGGCGCCGGCTCGAACCGCTCGACGGGGTCGTCGCCGAGATCGTCGCGGCGGGCGGCCGCGCGGCCGCGGCCCCCTGCGACGTTCGCGACGCCAACCAAGTCGACACCGCGCTCGCACGCGTTCGCGAGACGCTCGGGATCCCCGACATCCTCGTCAACAATGCCGCCGGGAACTTCCTCTGCCCGTCGGAAGAGCTGACCCCCAACGGTTTCGCGTCGGTGGTCGCGATCGTGCTCCACGGCACGTTCCATTGCACGAGGGCCGCGGGACGCCTCTGGATCGAGGAGAAGCGGGGCGGCACGGTGCTGTCGATCGCGACGACCTACGCGGCCACCGGATCCGGTTTCGTGCTCCCGAGCGCCTGCGCAAAGGCGGGCGTCGTCGCGCTCACGCGCTCGCTCGCCGTCGAGTGGGCCCGGCACGGCATCCGGCTGAACGCGATCGCCCCGGGTCCCATTCCGACCGAAGGCGCGTTCTCCAGGCTGCTTCCGACCGCCGAGCTCGAGAAGGCGAGGACGCGCCGCATCCCCGCCGGCCGATTCGGCACGCAAGACGAGCTCGCCGAACTTGCGGCGTTCCTGGTGTCGGATGCGTCGGACTGGATGCGCGGCGAGGTCGTGACCTTCGACGGAGGCGAGTGGCTGCGCGGCGCCGGCGAGTTCAACGACCTCCTCGACGTCCCCCCCGAGATGATCGCCGCGTTGAGGAAATAGGGAACAGTCCCCTTTTTCTTACAAATTCGCGGCTTCCTTCAATGCGGCCCAACACTTCGCGACATGGTCTTCGGTCTGTCGCGGGTTTCCGATCGCAACACGCAGCGTGTAACGGCCGTCGAGCTTCGTGTGTGAGAGGTAGACCTTGCCCGACGCGTTGACGCGCTCGAGGATCTCTGCGTTTTTTGCATCGAGATCGGCCCCCTTGCGGTAGCGTAAGCAGACGGTCGCGAACGGGACGGGAGCCAGGCGCTCCCAGTCGGGATCGGCGTCCACCCACGACGCGAACAACCGCGCGAGGCGCACATGCTCTCGCAGGCGCGCGGCCATGCCGTCGATGCCGAACCAGCGGATCTGCATCCACATCTTCAGCGCGCGGAAGCGGCGGCCGAGCTGGATGCCGTACTCGTTGAAGTTGTGCACGCCTCCCGCCTCCGGAGTGCGCAGGTACTCGGGGACAAGGCTGAAAGCGTCGCGAAAGGT
>Ga0315283_10000414_pt1 | contig 31355 bp, 25 predicted proteins | sample YL17G09_0_MG_FD_204541 | JGI IMG/M metagenome (GOLD analysis project Ga0315283, IMG submission 204541) | Sediment microbial communities from Yellowstone Lake, YNP, Wyoming, USA - YL17G09_0 | ecosystem: Environmental > Aquatic > Freshwater > Lake > Sediment | place: USA: Wyoming | collected...
AGGGGGACAATTTTTTCTTTTCTCTTGTTTTTTTCTTTAGTTTTGTTTATTTTCAAGGAGAAGAAAGTAAGAAGAAGAAGATAAATATTGCCCGTGCAGCGACGGAGAGAGAGCGAGAGAAAGACAGCGTGAGACAGCAGCGACAGAAAGAGAGCGGAAAGCGAGCGAACGAGATACATATATTTTCAAAATAGACGTGCAAAATTGTTTTTTTTTCTTTCATTTTTCAAAATAAAAAACGGGCATACGGAGAACTTGCATCCCAGGCTCACGAGCCACATAACTTGGTTGTGCTCGCTGCGGGAATCCTTCGACTGTGCTTGACGGGAATCGTCGAGGTTTTTGGTCAGAGTGTCTTTTCGGTCCACTCGCTGGCATGTATGTAATAAAACAATCAATATCAGATACCTTAAGTGTTTTACTGAGTACAGACTGGTACTCTCCAAGTTGTCCTGATGTCTTAAAGAGAGGAACGAGTTCTTCCTCCTGAAGGTTTTTTTCAGCTTAAGTCCTCGTAATATCTTTTCCAGCTAAAACCCAAATCGTCCAGAGCGTCTCTTCAACTACTGGTTTCGCTGCCTCGGATTCAATGGTAGGCCCTTTTCCTTCTGTCTCACCCTCCTTGGGGAAGGACATCTTTTCAGCAACAACCTCACCATCCAAGAGGGATGCCACAGTTTTTACCCGTTCATCTTGTTGATTGTCGAGGTCACGAAACTGACCCAGTAATTGATTGGACTGGACAAGTTCACCCTCACGAACAAATAATGCAGTATTTATTGGAATATGAATTCGTCTTTGTCTTTGCTGTTGACCATCCACCAGTAACAAGGTTATCGCCACTCGTTGTACAAGAAAACAGATTTGTCCATACGAAGTTCAACCAAACCACCCTGTCCTTTTTCGGGAATGTACTAAACGTTCACTGATAACAACCGCATCTTCAAAGTTATACCCATCCCAAGGAACATAGGCAATCATCAAATTATGCCCTAGCGCTAAGCCTCCTTGCATACTTGCTGCACAATCGGCGAGTAAATCTCCCCGAAGGACCCAATCACCCTCGGAAACACTAGGACGTTGGACCATCGCTGTTTCTTGGTTTGAGCGGTCATAGGCCTGTAAGGTATAACGCCGTTTTTCTTGCGCTTGGCGCTCCTTTATTTTGGGCCAAGCGCAAGAAAAAGATACATCTTTTCTTGCGCCTTCGGTTGCTTTCACCGGTAGTCGTGTAAAACCTGGGAAATGTGTTTTACCCTGTTTTAAGGGTAACTGGACAGATCTTGGGAAAACCTGATTGCCGTTAATTCTTCGGACAACGTCAATATGCATTCCACTCACAGAGGAAACAAGGCCAGCCTCAGCCGCTTGGACGACGTGTCCAGATTCACCGACGACGAGCCCTTCCAGGCCAGTTGATACAATGGGACGTTCGGAACGCATTAAAGGGACTGTTTGACGTTGCATGTTTGCTCCCATGAGCGCACGGTTTGCATCATTATGTTCTAAAAATGGAATTAATGCAGTAGCAATAGAGAGTAATTGCGGCGGTGCAATAGGGGTATAGTCGATGTCTTCACGATCAATACGCAGAAAATCTTCTTGAGTTTCTGATGCCATCCGTGCCGGTAAGAGAATACCAGGTAAAACATTACTGGGATCTTGCGCTAAATCTGGCGGTGCAATTCGTATCCCATGTGTTTGCTCCTGTGGTGTTGTAAAATATAAGGGACCAGGGCGTTTTTGAACTTGACCTCCAAAAACCCGATAATAGGGCGTTTCGATATAACCATCCTTGGTCACACGACCATAGGTTGTCAATGTATTAACTAAACCAGCATTTTTTCCTTCTGGTGTTTCAATCGGACAAATTCGACCATAATGCGTTGCATGAATATTTCGCATCTCCAAGTTGGCATTATCTCGACTGACTCCGCCAGGACCTGTTGCATTAATACGACGTTTATGTGTCAATTCTGATAATGGATTTAACTGATCAAGATATTGTGCTAATGAGTTGACAGGTCCAAAGATGTCTCGGAGTGTGTTCTTTACTTGTTTTGAGCGGAAAAGATCCTCTGCTGGACAATCCGACCCAAGACGCTCCAAACGATATTTGACGATTTTTTCTAACTGCGAAAGAGCCAATTCAAATTGCACTTCCAGCAGATCACCTACGGGGCGAACACGACGGTTAGCTAAATTATCAATATCATCAACAATTCTAGCTTCGTCGACAATCTCCTTTAAGTAGGCTTTTGTCTGGAGAAGGTCCGCGACAGTCAATTGTAGGGATTGTGTATTTAAACCTAATTTACGGTTAATTTGAAGGCGTGCTGACAGTCCCAGAGTATATACTTTTGGATTTTTAAAGCGTGCCTTTACAAAAGCAATGAGTTTTTCACTGGGCTGCTTCGACGGCTTAGTAGACGAAGGTAACAGCCTAACTAAACGATCTGCAAGCTTTCTAAAAGTTTTTTGGCCACTCACATTCACATCAGAAAGCTGCGAGCCTTTTTCAAGAATTGCAAATGCAGCAATAAAATGATCTAACTTAATTTTTGGGGCGTTTTTTAAACATAACCAAAAACGCTCTTTTTTATCACACTGAATACGAACCCATGCTCCACGACGGCACAGAAAATCAGCAAAGATGACACGTTTTTCATGAGATCCCGAGTCCTCTCGGGTTTCTTTGAAATAGAGTCCGGGACGTCGGACTACTTGATTGACCACAACTCGCGAGGAACCATTAATAAGAAAATGACCTGCATTCGTCATGTAAGGAAACTCTCCAAGCATTACCCATTGGAGTTCGATATCGCCACTACGATCAGGAGCGTGAATCTGCACCGGGACATAGATTTTACCCTCGTAAGGTATTCTTTCATAGAGTGCTGTCCGTTCTTTTAATTTTGGCCTGATGACTCTAACCAAATCTGGAAAAAAAACAACATGTATATTTTTGTGTGGCAGGGAGATTGGATTAATCGTTTGGATACCTCGTCGAATGCCATAATGCACAAATTCTCTAAATTTTTCTGTTTGAATATCAAGTAAATGCGGAACAAATGCTTTTACTCGATAACGGAGAGCTCGGTAGGGGGTCATAAAGAAAGAATGGAGGGAATGATTATCTCGTTGAAAGAGAGAAAAACCACGACAAGAAGAACCAAGAGGCCTTCCTCTTCTGGTCTTTGATTTTTCGTTAAAAAAGGTACATGATACTAAAAAAAGTTTATTCGATTATAGAATACGAGTGATGATACTGAACACATAGACTATTTTTTGTTTACAAGAAGGAATCTTGTGTGGTAGTATAAAGAAGAGAGAGCACCTATACGCAAGTAAAAGACGCAATTTCGTTACTTTATAATGACAGAGTCTTGTGTCTGGAGAAAAAAGTAAGCAATAAAGACCAGTCAGATTTCTGGCGGTATAGCCAAGTGGTAAGGCAGAGGATTGCAAATCCTTTATTCCCCAGTTCGAATCTGGGTACCGCCTATGAAAGGATTTAGAGGTGTAAAGACTCACCTAAAAAAAGAGGAGCGGAATTTTAGGATGTCACCATGCTATGGGTTCGTAACATCCGACAGTATCATCATGTCGTAATAGTGCTCCTAATCAGGCCTCCTATGATTCAACAGATAATATCACAGATGACATAAACCCATCAAAAGTATACCCCTCAATGAAGAATTGTACAAGAGGCAAAACAAATCGCCTGATAGAGACCCGAGCGGTTACCTTCTTTTTTGTTTTTTCCTCGAGTGCACTTTTATCAAGGTGCGTAGTGGCTTTGGGGATAAAGGGACTTGAACCCTTAAGATTATAATAATCGGCGGATTTTAAGTCCGCTGCGTCTACCAATTCCGCCATATCCCCGGATATAAAGACAGTATAGCAAAAAGAGTTCTTTAACGCTAGTTTTTTTTTTGATTTTTCACCCTAGAAAGTTTTTGAGCATGAGTTGTGTTTTAACAACCTTTCTGCTAAACTTTCTAGAAAATACTTTTTAGTATTTAAAAAGTAGAGAGGGTCGATGCCCGAGCGGTTAATGGGGGCGGATTGTAACTCCGCTGGCGAATGCCTACGCTGGTTCAAATCCAGCTCGGCCCAATAAGGTTAATACAAAAAAAACAAGCATACCGACACTAAGCATGCCCCTCTTCGGGAGTTCACTAGTTTCAAAAGATAAAGAATTATCAGGTGTAGGCAACGGCATACCCATCGACCAATCAACTGCTGTTGTTGGTCGTTTCAAGATCGGCACAAAATAATCGGCGGAATGAGGAAACTTTCGATAGATTATGGCATAAAAAACCACAGGATGCTAAGACACTTTCATCTCCAACCCAACCTGTAAGAATTTTGCTAACTCTGCCGCTTGAACTTCAATTTCTTCGACGGGGCAAGGTATACTGACTCGCATGAGAGGGATTGCTCCCTTATCCTTGATAGTTAAATAAAGAGCTCGTTTTGGTGTTAACCCATCTTGAATATCCACCCGAACGGATTGGACATCGGCTAAAGAATAGATCAAATCAATGCGACGATTTTTCCCGGGAAATCCCCAACGAAAAATCCGCACTTGGCGTGATTGTTTGTTAAATTCGTTAAAACCCGAACCAATACGCCAATATAAGGTAAACCAAAGATAAAGCCCGAAGAGGAGGCCGATTACCCCATAAAAAGTCATTACGAGACCTTGAGGGAAAAAGACAATCGTACTACTATCCAAAAAGAAGATAAGGTTTCGATGAAAAAAACTCGAGAGACCAGTTACTATAAAGCCAGCACCACCAAAGACTGTAATGGTTGCCCACCAATAGTTACTCGGTGTTCGGCTTCCTTGAACGAGATACCGACGAATGGCTTGTGATTGTGAATTATTTTGAGTTAAATTCTCCATAAAAAATTATACTATAAAAATATAAAGCACCGTCCTTTCGTGGTTAACCACGAAAGCACTAGAGAAAAACCTTGTATTTCTAACGGTGCATCCAAAGGTTGAAGGTGCATACTTTACTATTTACTAGCACTCAGTCGTCTCAGTAGAAGGAGGACCAAGCGATCGAGCCTGACCACTGTCACCCGGACGAGTGATCTTATGATAAGGTATCTAGGTTCAAAGCCTCGTCTTCCGCGCCCGAAGACGCCGAATCGGAAAGTCCTTGTTCTTCTTGATCATGCGTGACCCACCACCCCTCGCGTGAAGCGTAGGGGTCAAAGGTATGTTCAAAAACATCTAAGGGGACACGTCTCACTGGTATATTCGAAGGCCAAGCACGTTGATATACCAAGTACTGATTGTTCTCAGTTCGCTCGAATTCGCCTGCTGGGCGTACATAAATAATGGGTCCGATCAATGGCGGTACCTTCGCACCATGGATATTAACCTGTGGAATACGATACGAGCCGTACGGCTCGAAATACTTACTTAACGGAATCGCAAGAGGTAACTTCGATTTATAGCGATCGACTGTATATTCAAAAATTATTTCTTGAATTTTGTCCTCCCGGATAATATGGTGTTTTAATAAATAGGTTGCCATTCGATCAAGTAATTCCATGTGATCTTGAAAAATAAGAGATGCAGCATCGAAGGCACGGCGCACAAGACCTTGTAAAAGATAATCACGGTCCATCTCGTGCCAAGCTGGGAAGGTAACCATGTGACGACCTGCGAGATCATAATACTCACCCTCGGGTTTCCACCCTTTAAAGCGACCTTTTGACCATTGTTTACTCAACTTCTTCCATTGTTCTGGACGTTGTTGCTTATGTTGTACTGTATTTTTACGCGTTTTGTGCTCTTGTGGACGAATAAATTTTACAAACCGTTCAAAATCATCCAACGAGCCCGGCTCTTGATGATAGTATAAATCCGGAGGAACCCAAAAACGTGAACGTTCCGATTGCCATGGTTGGCGTAATTCAAATTTGGACCATTTTGAATACGATGTGGAAGTCGCACTCATATATAAACGAGAAATACTCAATGCCCAAAAAGCCAATTCTTCATGTCGCTGATGAATAGTCAAACCAGGGGTAAATGTTTTCGTGGCGGTGTCAACTTCTGGGCTATCTAACTCAGCAGATAAATGAGCAAAGAGTCGGGTGTGATTATCTGCCCAATAGTCCAATGCATCTCGCATTTCGAGATCAGCCGATATGCGAATATTTCGGTAGGATTCATTGTCGATTACCGGCACCACCGAAGCCAGACGCTGCTCTTCTAAGAGATACCACCCATCGACGATCGCATGCGCGAGCTCCGTACCATAGGCCATTTCTTGTGATCCTTGGTCTGATTCTGAGAGCTGAAGAAGTGCAGAGACCTCTTCGTTTGGATTATCACGGTATAACATCGCAAATTCAGCTGCTTTTCCCGCGTAGAGACCAATCAACATACTATCAAGTTGTTGACGCGTCTTTTGATTTACTACGAATTCATCCAATGTCCAATCTGGATTAAAAGGCTCCACAGCCAATTTCGCGTAGGGTAACGAAAGATGGTTTGGAAGAATGTTATGGACTATCGCTTTCCCCGCATTATAATAAGCAATACGTAAAAAATTAAAGGGGTCATGAGCTCTACTTGCAGAAGGTTTTGGTAGCGGTCTCACGGAAATCATTTGACGAGCCAGTTTATGACGAGTCATTGTATCAAGACCATACTCCAACGTTTCAATCCTATGTAAACTCCCCGTAATAACGGCACGAACTGCCGAATGATTTACTGCAGTTGCCAAATTAGCTGCCGTCGCACCACGTGTACGATTGGCTAAGTAAGGCCAATTAATAAAAGGAACTGTACCCACCTTCTCACATTGTCGACGTAATACGTCAATCCGTTGACGTGTACTTAATGGGTAAAGTTGAATAACTCGTTCAAGTCGACCAGGACGTATCAGTGCTGGGTCAATCGAGACGAGTCGATTGGTTGCACCAATAACAAGGACCCCACTAAATGACCTTAAACCATCGAGTTGTACTAAGAATTCCGTAAGTGTACCCACGCGCATTGCTCTAGCTACTCGAGCCTTATCTTGACGCCAAAACAAGAATCCAGTATGTAAACGATTCGAACCCGGATAATGCCCATGCGTTAGCGCCTTATAGTCGTCCTGACGTAAATTTTCAATGCTATTTTTCGCGAAGAATGAACGATCAGATGTTTCTTCACCACCCATATGTGGTGTAAATGGATCTGTAAGTCCTGGGGATACTCCACGAATATACCCAGTAAGGTCGTCCTCAGGATTTGCTAACTCTCCCGGCGAAGTAAGAAGAGAGGCTCGCGTAACCCCCAGCGCGTCGATTTCATCAACAAAGAAAATACATGGGGCCAATTCTCGAGCACGATCAAAGGCAAAGGCAAGCTGATCCGCTGGCGTCAGCGTCGAATCTTCTAGACCTAACATAGCAACAGTCGATTGATCAAAGAGTTCACTTGCGGTTTGAGTAATAACCGGCATCCCCGCAGCTCCCGCGAGCATTTGCACAAGATATGTTTTTCCCGTGCCGGGAACTCCCGTAAATAAGATCCCTTTGGGTAAATATTTTCGACTACGACCCCCCTTTCGTAGATTCCGTAAACCCAAGATAACTTCACATGTCTGATAAAATAATCGTTTATTCAAACTCCCAGCACTACTACTAAAATTATCCGGGCTTTCTAAAATAATACGATAGGTAAAAGGATCGTATAACCCAAGCTCATTCATGGCCTCACGGAGTAATTGAAGAGGAAAATTATCAAATAAAATATCGACTAATTCGTTCCAAGTCTCTTTCAAGGCGTAGCGATAGGCTCGAAATGCCCAGATAAAGAATACAACCTGCCCGAGATAACACCACCAATAATGTGTAATAGGTTCGTAATTCCAACGAGAATACAATGGTCGTAAAAGCGATTTCCCCGCACTCACAACTGGTAATTTCTCGACAAGATCCACGACCTTTCTCATTCTTTCTTGCCAAAAACGTTGATCCATGAGTTGATGTTGAATAAGATGCTCCGCTTGTGTCCAACGTGGTTGGGCAAAAGTAAAGACCTCACTCATGCTGCTTAATAACAAGGTTGATGCACCCGTGGGTTCCGGTAACAACTCGTGACGTGGAATAACAAGATGAGACACAAAGGGAGAGTGTAATCCAAAACGTTCTTGTTGATCGAAATAATTAAAAGTAGTCACAATATTGGAATACTCTACTTCATTATACATGCCCGGCGTTACTCGTGTAAGTTGCAGCATTATTTGTGTTAATGCTGCAAGACGATCCTTCGGTGAAACCAGATAAAGTCTACTCGGACTATGAGCATTAGGCTTCCACAAAGTATTTTGAATACTTAAGGAGTTCACAGGTCGCGCTTTAAAAGCCTCCCATGGCATCTTGACGCGAAAAGAAGAGTCTGCACGAGACGCTGCAGCTTTTTCTAGGAGTTGAGCCCATTCCGCTTCGCGGAGTTGTTGTATAGACGTGCGTACTTTTACCTGATGAGTCCATGTATTTACTCTTGGTTGTAACATACTACGACCACTCGAAAGCGGCGCAATGAGCCAATTCAACCAACTTTCGCGCTTATCTCGACTAAGATATCTACGTTCCTTTAATCTACTCTGCTTATCCAAAGGATAGAGATCTCGTCGTAGCAGCCGATCTGTACGTACGGTTAACGTATTCTTTTTCTTTTCTAGGAGCCTCTGGTCAGTAGTTTGGGGGGTATTCTCAGGACGAACACGGAAAAAGTGACGAAGATAGCCCTGACGCTTTAACGGGATACGCTTTTTCTGCGCTCGTCGGATTTGAGACGATCTCCCATAGAGCGGGCTTCTATGAGAAGCCCGTAAGCCCATTTGAGCACGAATCCATTGAATCTGGTCAGGGGCCGTTGCCGTCGATTGCGCATGAAATCTATGTTGTTGTCCTCGGAAACTTAGGAGACGATCTTTAAAAAGATTACCGCGGCCTAATAAGTATTTATTGCTCCATTCCTCCATAGAGGGCACCTCCAGTGCCCTGCTGTCAGCCCCAATATGTGAAGAACCCAGTGGTTTATACCAAACATCACGCATAACATCAGATGAACTCTTTAAATTCATTAGACGTGGAAACGCTCGAAGAGACTGAAGGGGATTTCTCTTTTTCGTATTGGCTAATCGAGAACTTGGACGGGCGGATACCGGAATCATTGTCGGATCGTCTGGTAAAAGGTGAGGAGAACAAGAAGCTATAACATGCCTCGAAGCCTCTTCCGATGAAAAAGTCATCTCATTAAAGGGACGCCAACCTGGTGGAAGGAAAACCTCAAACGGTCGACGTGCCAATATTGTTTTAAAGACACCCCAGGGTGACATGTTTAAAAGCTCATACCGATGCTGTGCTGCGCGCACGTCTTTTTGACCTTCTTCATATGTCTTATCCGGAAATAAGAACCCATGCATGGCAGGTCGCGTTTCTGGAATATACTTACTTAAAGCTTGGGTATATTCACGAATATGCCCAAGACCAAGCGTGCTCTCGAGGAGGGGGGGCATTTCTTTGCGTACGTGACGGCATAGGGCAAGATCCGAAACAAGTTGAGTATATTCCAATGCTTCTTTAAACTGTTTGCGATCTTTCGGGCTTACCTGTAAACCATGGACCTTGTCTACATAGTCCCTTGTTTCTCTAATGACCTTCTGCCAGATGTCAGTAACAAATTTGGGACTCAGTGCAATTTGCTCACCCGACAAGGTAACGAGCCTCTGCACTTTATTCATTCTAAACGACCATCTATAACGTGCTTGAGCATAAGCCTGCATTCTGCGCGCCCAATGATACTCAGAACCCACCGGAAAACCAATAGGTTTCTCAAAGGTATGACTGCCTGTAAAATAATCATCAAGCCAAAGATCCAGCGGATCAAGCTCATTGGGCGGCTCCAGCGGACGAAAATCGAACACTTTATTGTGAGATTTAGTAGAAGTGTCTTGATCTTCTAATGGATATCGCTTAAGGTCTTTTAAAAATAAAGTCTGTGCGGGCTTTGCCTCTACAGTCCTTCCCTCTAACTTCTCTAACAGTTTATCTAAATAAAAGCCGCCACACTTTATTAAATAATTTAAAGAAGCATGATCCATTCGTATTACTTTCGACGCAAAAGGTGACCTTGTCATGACAGTGGAAGACTGTGGAACGGGAAAATCAGCAACGGTTCGAGCATTTGTTGACCTACCCCCAGAAACCCCCATCGTGTCGATCGAACCATATGAAAGGTCATATTTACGCAGTAACGAGTAAAAATCTTTGCGCCAATCAAGCATCTTCTGCTGCACGCGAGGATCTGAGAAATGACCCAATCGTGTAGAAGCCCTTCCTCTTTGTACCAGAGGAAGGGCTGAATACAAGGCCTTAAATTCTGGTGTAGAGCTCGTTTTTTGAGCCGAAAGCAGACGCCACAGCAAAGGTCTTACTCTCTCTCTAGCGTTCAGTTGTCGCTTTACTCTTGCCTCTAAAGAAGAGGGAGAGGCTTGTTTTCGAAGCTTCCCCGCCAATCGACTTGCGTGATCCCATATTGCTGGTGTCATCTGCCCAAGAGCACTATACATAAAAGGTTGCGGAGTAACAAAAGAACCTTGCATCTCTTGTGCCAAAAACATAGGAAGTGTTGTCTTCCATAAGGTCCTAATTTCGCGCGCTTGACGAACAAGTTGTTTATAGTGCTCTACTTGATGCGTATACAGCGTTCGTGGTGCATTATACTTGGTGTTATAACGCTTTAATCCTTGACGATAGGCATACAGAGCTTGAAGGTATTGACCATGAGAACTACCTGACCATGTTGCTCGAAGTCGAGCGAGCCTTCGAGATCGTGATACTCCAAACTTCGTGCTCTTTTTGCTTGTTCCTGATACATCGTCGATGCGACGCAGGAGACTATTTCCCATCCCTCCGGTCCTTGACATGTCAGCTGCTACTTGTCGTACTGGAGCGCCCATAATTCGTTTCGTCGGACCACCACGCAGTATCCTAGGACCAAGTGTTACCAGGAATTCTTTTATTGCTTGCCCAGCCGCTTGCATCTGCCTTTGCAGAAAGTTTTTAAGTGCTGGTAGAGGAATACCACTCACTACAGGTTTTTTGAAGGTCGGTCGTTGGAACTGAAAACCTGAAGACACTGAAAGAAAATCCGCTGGATTTCGAGGTGGTCTTGGAGTTTTTACTACGGGGGGCCCAGCTAATACTTGGTCTACTTCTTGGGATGTTAACTGAAAGAGTCTATTCTTAGAATTAAACTGCGTCTTCTCGAGGATACCTTGACCATAAAATTCCCAAAAAGGAGCAGACTGAGCTTGCTCTTGAGCATAAACCTTCTTGTATTTTTCAAAGGCGCCTTCTTCGATGCCTAACCACTTAGCATAAGCTTTTGTCACCAGCCTGTTATTTTGTCTAACTTCCGCCTGGCGCATCTTAAATTTCCGAGCAATACGCGCCTTTCGACGTTCTCCAGTCAGGCGTACCCTATAGGAGCGTCTTCCCTTTGGTCTATACGAGAGCCATTTAAAGAAAATAGGATTCAAGTCAAGGATATGCTCTTTACTGAGGTATCGTCTCTGGCGTGACTTAGTGGCCTCGAGATGGGGAGGAGAGGCAAGGAGCTCGGGTCTTGGCCCGAGCAGCAAACAATCGTCTTGCACGCGCGCAGTCAGATCTACTAGCCCTTGCCACGCAATCCGTGAAAGTAAATCCTTACGACGTTTTCGATTCAATATGGTTACCCTGCTATCCGGATCCTGGGAAGAAAGGTCTACAAGGGGTAAAACATGTAACAATTCATAAGAAGAAGCAATTTTTGTAGAAAAAAAACGTAACCATTCTTGTAAGTCTCCGCCTTTAACAGGTTGAAACCCCGTTTTCGGTAGCGTAGGGCTCGAGGAGCTCGGGAAATCAAAGGCTCGTAAAAACTCAAGAGGTCCTAATGGTCGTTTCGTAAGACCTCGTAGCGGCTCAGTAAATAAATCTTCAAGTTGTGTGGGGATCTCATCAGCCAATTCCATTAGAGGACGACGAGTATGCCAATAATCTTGAGTAACCAGAGCAGGTTGAAATTCTTCTTTAGGTAAGGAAGCAAGTGTTTGAATTTGCGGGATTCGAGGTCTCAGGTCTCCAACTGTCGTGTTTGTGGGTTTTAAATACCATTGTCGAATCAGATTATTCCCGAGTAAGTCAACCCACCTTCTATTGAATTGAATTAGTGCAGCATCCCGGTAAATATCTACACGATGCACAAACGGTGTAACCGCAAAACGAGCGAATTTATTTGGTGGAGATGACCGAGCCCTTCCCATCGTGTCGGCCTTTTCAAGAGCAAGGGGCATGGTCGCGAAATTAAAGGTCGAAACGGATTGGGTTTGTACTTGTTCAGCAATACCAGGTAATTCTTGTCGTAAACCATAGGAAAAGAGTTGGTCCTTATAATAAAAACGTATATGATTATAAACCACGAGACAACTTAAGCCGTAAGCAGTTGTAAAATAAATATTCTGAATTAGGAATTGAATACCTTGACGAAGATGAAAACGTAGAAGTAAAAAAGAAAAGGCATACTTGTCAAGAACTTCCGTCTTAATAAAAGGAATTTTAATAGGAATATGCGGAGGTTCTTCGTATAATGCATACATTCGACGTTCACTCTCGTTAGATAGGACAGTCCGAGCCGAAGCCTGAAAATCCTGGTCATCTGATTTGACCTTAGGTGGCATAAAAATTTCTCCAAAATAAAAAGATTCGAGTTTTCTAGACAAGTAAGCATGTTTAACTAAAACGACAATCGAAAAGATGACATCTGTCTTAGAGATACAGCGTATACAAGGTTCCTTTACTCTTCTTTCGTAGAAATTCGAAAAAAAAGAAAAATAAAAAAACATAGATAGAAATTATTTTTTTAGCAAGGAAACGATACTCCTTCGTAACCAGAGCCTACATCTGATCCAGGCAAAGCCTTGACACCAGAAGGGAAAAACTACATACTTGATAAAAAGTAAACAAGTAAAAGAAGAAAAATAAGAGGGTAAAAATCAGAAAAATGATTGGGGCGTGGCCAAGTGGTAAGGCAGCGGGTTTTGGTCCCGCCACTCGGAGGTTCGAGTCCTTCCGCCCCAGCAAAAGAAACCGGCGGATTTAGTTCAGTGGTAGAACGCTAGCCTTCCAAGCTCGATGTCACGGGTTCGACCCCCGTAATCCGCTATGCATTAGATCTCTATGGAGCCTCAATGGACCAGCAAGAGGAACCCTGTCAAGCGAACGCTGAGCCACGCACACTTTTATGAGTCTTTTGTCCTTAGCAACTATATGATATTATACTCTACAAGACAGTCAAGCGAAAGGGGTAGCAGTGTAATGTTTTGATAGGTCTCAGGTCAAAACATAGTACTCAATGCTTTTAACAAAGAACAACGCCGCAAAGAAGCTTTATTCCAAGAAAAGAAAGACTCCGTTAAAAAAAACTAGTCTTACAAGTATACAAGAACAAAGGAAGGAGATTTATATGTCAATTTTAGCATGGATTGAAGATCAAAGAAAATTAAAGCTTTTAAACGCCACGAAGTATACACATCCCGTGGCTGACGGAAGCAAAGGTCTCTGGACACGTTGTGATAATTGTGGAGTTATTTTATATATCAAACACTTAAAAGAGAATCAACGCGTTTGTTTTGGTTGTCAATACCATTTACAAATGGATAGTACAGAACGTCTACAAAACTTAATTGATACTGGCACATGGCGTCCACTCGACGAGATGGTTTCACCTGGTGATCCGCTCGAGTTTCGAGACCAAAAACTCTACGTCGATCGTTTAAAAGAAGCACAAGAACGCACAGGACTCCAGGATGCTTTACAAGCAGGAACCGGGCTTTTAGACGGAATTCCGGTCGCGATTGGTGTCATGGATTTTAACTTTATGGGTGGATCCATGGGATCCGTTGTTGGTGAAAAATTAACACGTTTAATTGAATACGCCACGCAAGAGGGTTTAACGCTTATTATCGTTTGTGCTTCTGGTGGAGCACGAATGCAAGAGGGTATCTTTAGTTTAATGCAAATGAGTAAAATCTCCGCAGCATTACATATTTATCAATCCTGTGCTAACTTACTTTATATTTCGGTCATCACATCCCCAACAACTGGCGGTGTCACAGCAAGTTTTGCTATGTTAGGTGATCTGATCTTTGCGGAACCGAAAGCAGTCATCGGATTTGCGGGGCGTCGAGTGATTGAACAAACATTACAAGAACAATTACCCGATGATTTTCAGACATCAGAATATTTATTACATCACGGTTTACTCGATCTTATTGTTCCTCGTTGTTTCTTAAAGCAAGCACTCTCGGAAACAATTACGGTCTATAAGGATGCACACTTTAAACGTAAGGGGTTTATTCCTTTTGGTATTCAAGCACCTTTATCCTTTGTTCAAGAAGAACGTGTTCGTCGTCAATTCCAAAAACTAGAAAAAACAACGCGCGTCGTTGAACTCTTTAAAGAGGATAAAGAGTGGACAAGTGCTGAATTATCGACAAATATTGCACATGCACTGGACATTTGCTCAAAAGACACCTCAGCTGATTTTTTATACCGAGAGGTCTTAATGTCATTTGAAACTATGTTTACTTTAATTACCCCGGAAAAAACAACCCGTCAGGACACATCCGATACGCCTTTTAGTCAAATGAATACAAGTGAAACAACAAGCCCAGAAACATTCCTTGACCAAGCATTAGCTATTGCACGTACGGAATCAATTCAATGGCGTACAGTCTATGAGCAAGCACACAAAACACAAGGTTTCCCGTTTTTAGATTTTTTCACACCCGAGGTAACATCACCGACAAAACCCGAACATTCATTAATTTATAAGATTGTTCGTGTCACTGATGAGCATGCTGCAAATCCGACACTTATCGCAAGCTAAGAGCCTTACAAGACCTCACCCCTTTGCTTAGGACTTTTATGCCCACTGCTCTTCCCCCTGCCTCAAAGACCTTTCCTGGTGAACTCGCACCAGCGGACACCTTTCTTTTAGTTGAAGAGGTTTCAAAAAGCTTTGGAACCTTTCAAGCACTAAACCGAATAGACCTAGAAATTACAAAAGGGTCGACTATTGCACTTATCGGGGCATCTGGGTCCGGAAAGTCTACCCTTTTACGTATTTTGGGTGGACTCGTGGAACCCACCTCCGGACGTGTCTGGATTAATGAACACAATGCCGCAGAAGTTCCCATTCAAGAACGAAATATCGGCATTGTGTTTCAAGATTATGCTCTCTTTGCACATCTAACAGTAGCCGAAAATATCGCTTTTAGTTTAGAAATTAAAAACTGGCCCCTAGAAGGACGTGCAAAGAGAGTTAAAGAGCTGCTCCATTTCATTCGGCTCTATGATTATCGTCACAACTACCCAAAACAGCTCTCTGGCGGTCAACAACAACGTGTCGCACTCGCACGTGCTATTGCTGCAAAACCATCCTTACTGTTATTAGATGAACCCTTTGGTGCTCTTGACCGAAAGATACGTGCTGAGTTCCGCACGTGGTTACGTGATGTACCACTGGAAGATCCACAAAACCCAGTAACAACTATTTTTGTAACCCATGACCACCAAGAAGCGATGGAGGTTGCGAGTGAAATTATCCTTCTGAAAGACGGCTATGTTAAATACCGGGTAACACCAGAAGAATTCTACTACTGTGTTTTACGTGAAGAAGAATTACCCTTGCAGCCGATTCCCAGTGCGACCCCACAGACTGCCGCAGAACCGCGACCAGATTTTCGGCGTCGCCAGCCACACTTGCTGAGGACGCCCGAGAGCCCATCAAACCTCCCCAAAGTATAGAAAAAAACAAAGATTTTCTTTTTTTTGTTTTACGGTATACTATATGTATACATACTTGTTGTGCCCAACGCTTTTAATACTAGGGTCTTTCGGATTACAGAAGGATCACGTAGTACGCGATTTTTGGAAGGGTTTCACGAACAGAAGGTTTTATTTTTTTTGTTCTTTTTGCATATTGAATCTATGACTCTTATTTTTCAGCTTGCTTTATTTGCATTTATTGGTCTCTCATTTCTTTTAGTTGTGGGAGTCCCTGTTGTTTTTGCTTCCCCCAACGGATGGACAGAAAACAAAGGAACAGTTTTCTCTGGTTTAGGGCTCTGGGTGCTTTTAGTATTTGTTGTTGGTGTTTTAAACTCATTCGTTGTTTAAAAACTTTACTCACAGCAAAAATACTCAATGAGTCTTTCATTACACTCGAGTTTATTGGGGGTCACTCTCCACAGGGTTGTTCTTTATAGATATACCCTTTGAAAAGCCTCCAATAAAAACTTAGATACACATTGATTTGCCTCCTACTCATCATAGATCCTGAGTATGGCTCGGTAGACAATTTTCTATTTTTAAATTTTTTAAATAAGGATTTGCCAGGAAGCAGGCTTGAACTGCTGACACGAGGATTTTCAGTCCTCTGCTCTACCAACTGAGCTATCCCGGCAGAAGGAAGATCTTGAAGGATTTACCAGACAACTCTTTTCTTTTTTAGTTTTGCGGGAGTTATCTCGAGATCTACCTACTATCATACCAGAAACGGGTAAAACGTCAAGGATAAGGAATACCCTATAGGATGGCCCAAACTCTAGACCTCTTTTTTTCTTAGAAGTTAATTTCTATCTTAAGAGAGAACTAAACCAGCAAAAACCACTACAGGACTTGATTTTAAGACTTGATTTTTTTCGTTCGTAGGAGGACCCCGTCTGAAACAAAACTTTCCATAAGCTCAGCTCATTATATTCCTTATGAAAGAACATCAAATCCATAGACTTTCTTAGCTTCTAATACATAAAAAGTACACATTTAATTTTACTAATAGTACCCACAAAGCGAGAGTCTCCGCGGTCTCCTGGAAAGACTCCTACGAGAGGGATTAACTCCTCAGCGATGCCTTAGGTGGTCTCTCTAAAGAGAACGTAACCATCGTGCCCCTCACTAACCATTTACCCGCAAGGAATAAAAAAAACAAAGGACTTAGCAGAAGAGTCTACTCAACAGTATACTTATAAGGTATACTTAATAAAAAAGAATATCGTGCACTTCTCTTACGCGCACTCTATATCATTGTTATATCTTTCCCCTTTTTTAGTATGGATAAGTTTCGAATCTTCTTCACATGTTATATGATTTTACTGCTCTTTCCGCAGACACCAAAATTAAATATCTTATTACGATTATTTTATATAACCGGCTTCTTCACTACCTATAGAGAAGCAGAGAACTTCTTACGAGGACTTACTATAGGAAGTACGTTCATATTTCTACTTGCAAACTATTTTCTGGCAAAGTAAGATGACTTCCTTCCCTACACAGTACAACAACCCTACTACATGGAGACAAGGTTCTTCTGGATGGGCTAGCTCTTTCGGGACCACTCCACAGAGACAAGAAAAAAAGCAAAAAGCTCTTGTCACGCTCTCTGGAGGACAAGATTCCAGTCTTGTAAGCTGGCTTCTTTTCCATACTCAAGACTATTATCCCTGTCAACCCCAGAGTCTCCACTACCAGCATTTCTTGCAGCCCGACGCTCTCTATTCACAAAAACATTGTTCACAACTCAGCTTTTGGTTTAATTGGAAAAGTATCTATTACTCGGCAACACAATCTTATGTCAATGAAAAAGACGCAGGAGACTGGCGTCGTGAGTCGTCGTTTCGACTCGCGAGCTATTACACCGCTCCCTTTCTTTTTAAGGGTCAGAACCTGACCGATCACTATGAAACAAGAGCCACTCTTTTTTTACGCACACTCGGCGACACGCTCAATAAAACACAAAGAACTCGTCCTGTCTATACGGAAAACAACCCAATTGGCTCCCAGAGTATACTTTTTGTTCGACCAAAAAAGCTAAGTTATTGGGATTCAACGACTGTAGAAGAAAAAGCGGCAGGAAGAGTAAAACTATACAGAGGAATTAAGTATGAACGATAACACATCCAAGACCCCTCTTTTTATTGCACACTCGGACAGCAGTGGCTTGGTACCAGCCAAAGTATATTATCCTTTAAGTTCTTTTTACCGTTCTGAGGTTAGTTTCCTCCAACAGTTGTTCCATCTACCACTTTATCCAGATCAGACAAATCTAAGCCTAGAAAATACACGTGCGCAAGTACGTTATACCCTACTTCCAATAGTTAAAAGATTAGGTTTTGGTCTTGCTACAAGAAAAGACCAAAATACCCTGCCTTTGAGTCCAAGGAAACAGGCAAAGGACGCAATGTACCAACCACCAACACCTCAATTAGAGGCAAGATCAGCTAGCAAACTATTTGTACTCGCAACACAAAGTCACGTAAAATTTGAGTTGCCGGGGACTCGAACCCCGAACTGTCCGATTAAAAGTCGGGAACTCTACCATTGAGTTAGCAACTCGATTTACATCTCTTTATAATGATAGATGTATTTACTTTGGTATGCAAGTATCTTCGAGATACAGAAGGCCCTCGAGATCCTTTCGACACTCCATTGCCATAAAAAGTATCTATACCTTTTAAATATTTTATGGTATACTCTGACAAAGCAATTACTAAAAAAGCAACTACATAAACTGTTTCTTTGGACGGTTTATTTTTTCATTCTCATTCTTCTACTATGCCCGTACCTAAAAAACGCTTATCAAAAGCAAAAACACGTCTTCGAAAGACATTATGGAAAGAAGAAGCGCGCGCGAAGGCAGAAAAAGCACTGTCACTTGCCCTTTCCCTCTTAAAAAACCGGTTACTAGAACGTCCAAGTGAAGAAAAGTAATCCGCAATCAATCTATCGCTGGAACATACCGATGTTTACACTCTTTGATGGTTTTTTTCGATTTCCTTCCCCGAAAAACGAAAAACTTAGTCAATTTTTTCGGCAACTACCATGGATGTGGATTCTCGTTCTCAGCTATCTAGGATTTTTATTAATCTTACCGATGCTCGTCCTCATTCGTTATACAAGTCAAGCATTTTTCTTTGATTTTTGGAAAATTGCCACCACTGCGAAAGCACTTTCTGCATACCAGGTTACCCTTTCCCTAGCATTACTGGCTGCAGCCATTAACGGGATCTTTGGTTTTCTTATTGCATGGATTTTAGTGCGTTACAATTTCCCCGGGAAAAAGCTTGTTGATTCCATTGTCGATTTTCCATTTGCACTGCCAACGTCAGTTGCCGGATTAACCTTAATGACTATTTATAATCCAAATGGCTGGATTGGTCGATTAGCACAACAATGTGGTCTATCTTTAATGTATAACAAGACAGGGATTACTCTAGCAATGCTCTTTGTTTCATTTCCATTTGTAGTAAGAACTGTTCAACCTGTTCTCCAAGGGCTTGACCCTGAACTTGAGGAAGCAGCCTGGAGCTTAGGTGCTTCACCCTGGCAAACATTCTGGAAAATCATTGTTCCACCCATTTTCCCTTCTTTTTTGACGGGAACAACGTTAGCCTTTTCGCGTGCTTTAGGTGAATACGGGGCTGTTGTCGTTGTCTCCTCCAATATGCCCTATAATGACTTACTTGTCTCCGTCCTAATCTTTCAAAATTTAGAACAATATGAATACCTTACAGCAACTGTCATTGGAACGGTTTTCTTATTTCTGGCAGCTATAATTCTGTTAGGAGTCAATTGGTTCCAATCACGTTATCGTCGACTCCGATTATAAGGACTATTCACGACAACATGGTCGTTTATCAAAAAGATCTACATTATTGAAAGCCACCGATCGCCTCCGGATATTTTCGAACTCCTATCCCTGGCCTAGACAAGTATACTGTTTACCTTGGAGTTCCTGCTTTTGATTTATTGGAGACAATAAAATTATGGTTTTTGTTACCGCCGTCAGAGATTATATTGATTTTATCAATGATAACCTTGCTACTCTTGGGCAAGGCATGAGTACACCACAAATTGTCCAACAAACAGCACTGTATGTCGTGGAGAGCTGCAAGCTTGCCCTTCTGTACATTGTCACCTTGCAATGGCTGCGTGATTTTACGTACTTACCAATCCTTATTCCGAAGTACACGGGACTAATCTATAAAGAAGCTCTCGTTCTTGCGGGTGACCCCAGCTTAAATATTTTTACCTTCGGTGAAACGCCGACAATTGTACAAAATAAATTTTTTGTTGGTTTTTTTAATAGTATCTTTGCCTCCCTCCCTTTTTCTTGTGCGCATCTCGTCGCCCTGCGCCGCTTTTATCTTCAAGGCTGGCCCGTGGCATTGACAACAAGTCTTGGTATTATTGCTGGGCATTTCTTTTTCCTCACGTCCGTGCTCTTCGGGTGGCGTAGCCTCATCTTCCCCTGGTTACATCTTGAACCATGGAATTATATTATTGGCTTAGTCCTTATTACAAACATCGTCTATAACTTTAGCCGTCCCGCAGGGGTTGCTCAACATCGTCGTCTTACGAGCAAGGACCTCCAAGTCTATATTTCAACGGGACTTGTCGCATTTCTATTAACGCTATGTGAACAAGGAGTTATTTTTCAACATATTACAACCTTTACCGTCGGGTTGGAGCCAAGCTTTCTGGAGCCGCTTACTGGAACCAGTCAAAATTTAGTCCTAGCACATAGCATCTATATTCTTGGCTTCCTTCTAGGGTCCTTTGTCTTTACTTTTCTTTCTTACGGAGCCGCCGTGGGCTTTCGTTTTATCATAACACAGATCTGCCGCATTACTGAGGTACGATTTCATATGTATTACCAACGATATAGTCGATACTTGATCATGGTTATTGCTCTGACAACGATTCCTTTTTATGGGCTTGACTATTTTGTAATTAACCCACTTGGCTTTATACCGAATGATACTGCATTAACCCGCGGTAGTTTGTTCGCACCAAATACGGAGTTAGACAGCTGGTTTAAAGAACACAATGGTCAGTATAGCGAGGGCATCCCAGAGTTATTGAGGACCTACCCGGCTATGGCAGATTATCCACTTGCTGGATTTGATCGAGGTATCTACCTTAGTCATAAGGTCGGCCTCATCAACCCGGATAGTGGTACTGGACAAGATTTCGTAACCGATGAAGATTATATGCTTCCGGTGGAAAATGCATGGCGATCCCGCCGGAAGCGCGAAAAAACCGAGCGACGTGATCTGATGATGAGGCACAAGGCCTCCCTTCAGCGAATTAAATTTTGGTTAAGAAAAATAGCTCCGAATCTCTCAGAGTCTGAAAAGAGCAGACTAGAGCAAGGTCAACAGAAAGAAGCCGGAAGCGATAATAAAGAGGCCGCGGCATTTGCTGCACGTGCTAAACGTAATAAACAGTGGGTCCCTGAGCAGTTTAATCAATTTACAATTCTTGATCATTATAGTACCCGTCGTAAGACCTACCGTCTCCCCCTTCCAAAGGAAATTCTTGTAGAGCTAATCGATGATGGTCATCAATTACTCAAAAAGAAAGGTAATTTTAGAAAAAACCATTTTGAACGCATTACTAAGCTGGAAGACACGCTGGATACAGTAAAAGCTCGTAAGAGAGCACAAACCGATGATTTTTTACAAGAAGGGAGGAGAAAGAACCTTCGTCGTCTTTCGGATAAAACCCTTAGAAACGTATCAAGATATTCACTAGTACAAGATTTCGAGAAACAAGCTCTTTTAGGGTTGAATACTAGCTTTGCAGACCCGAATGACAGTCGAAACTTCTATTTCCTACGACTTTGGGAATATATGAATACCTTTCTCCCCGAAGAAGTTCAATCGCGTAAATTGAAGAGTAATAACCTCAAAGTGCCCTTCCAAAGAAGAAAACACCGTCACTTTAACCGTAGCTTTCGGAATAACGTTTACTATAAACCACTGATGCGTACCGATATTGACGCATTTTTAAATCGCCAACCGAAGCATCATGCCTTAATGCCTGCCGAAGAAGCCGAATTGTACTTTAAACGCACAATGCTCTCCGATTATTACAATTCAATGCGCCGTTATAAGAATATGAATAACAAGCGTCGATTTTTACTTGCCTATGGTGGTACGAAAAGTTTGGCCCATAAGGTCTATAATCACCAGTTTAAAGGAAGCTATCGTGTGGCACGACGTTTATTGTCTGTTGATCTACGTCCAGCGAATCAACCAAACTCCTTAAAAAATCGTCAACGTGTCCTGAAATATGACCAGCCATTGTATGATGAAACAAAAAGTCATAATCCAATGCTTCACGAAGAACTGCAAAAACGTCGTGAAGACATCAACCAGGACTTACAAAGAAAAGCTACGCGATCACAAAAAGCCCGAGGCATTCTACGAGCAAAACGATTACCTTTCTTCCGCGCGGCAAATACTCGTCCATTTTATTGTGGGTGGGACACAAAAAAACGCCAATTTGTGTTGACCAATCGATATGCTCCTAGAAAGACGGCTGGTATGAAAGGATTACATCGAAGAGACCCTAAAAAAGGTCATCTCAGAAGACTCACATTTAAATCTTGGCCTATTAAGAATCCTTATTACACGGGGACGGAAGACTCTCTGAATGTGAATCTGGAAGCGGACCGTTGGAATGATAAAAACCTTCGTGGTGTTTTTCCGACAAACCGCCGTAACCGCTTAGATTACAAAAAGAAGGCAAATCGATATCTCGCCAATATGTTTGACCCTCTTGTCTCTCCTTCAGAAGAACAGTACGGACGCTATTATGCCCTTCGACCAGACCCTAGCGGTCTTCGACCTTGGGAGAAGTTCCCTGAATGGCCAGCAGGTTTTGACATGCGCGCATGGATGCAACCTATCGACTGGTGGCATAATGAGTACCGACCAACTCCTTTCGCTGATCGTGGTGGTTTTGTATGGCCAGGACACGAAAAATTAAAAGATCAATATCTCCCGAAAGAAATTAAAGAAGCTCTGGGCAAACAACCTCAAAAATTACTTGTCGAAGCAATTCAAAGCCTTCGTGACAAAGCAGAAATCTTCTCTCGTAAAATCTTTACGTAACAAAAAACTCCAACGGATGAGTTATCAATCACCTCCAAAGGCGTCCAATAAAACGCCTTGGAGGGGGTTAGGAACAACAATTGTCCTAGGGATCAAAAAGTATACAAGTGTTCCTCTCTTGGTTGTTTTCTTGCGTCTACATGCGACTATTTCGGGTAAACCTTGATTCGTGGGATTGGGGCTATTATAATAAAAGATATTACCTATCAAACATCTAGCCTTCGAAGGCTATGCTTGACTACTTGTATAATTTCAATGAGGAGTATCCCATGTCTGGTGCTACAGGAGAACGTCCGTTTTCAGATATTTTAACCAGTATTCGTTACTGGGTTATTCACAGTATTACAATTCCATCTCTTTTCATCGCAGGATGGCTATTTGTAAGTACAGGTTTAGCATACGATGTCTTCGGAAGTCCAAGACCAAATGAGTATTTCACGGAAGATCGTCAAGAAGCTCCATTAATTACAGATCGTTTTAATGCTTTAGAACAAGTAAAACAACTTTCACAAGTTGATTAATCTTGTTTTTTCGTTCTTTTCGCTCGTTTCCGCTTCTGTGGAAACTGCTCGAAAGAATAGAAGTTTCTCGAGGATTCTTTAGAAATCATCACGTCAATTTTTCTTATCATGACTACAAAACAACCGACGACTTATCCTATTTTTACTGTACGTTGGCTCGCAGTCCACGCACTTGCTGTTCCAACAGTTTTCTTTTTAGGATCAATTACTGCAATGCAGTTTATTCAACGTTAGAACGTTTTTTACGCTTGAACTTTTTATGTCTACGCCGAACCCAAACAAACAATCAGTTGAATTAAACCGTACGAGTCTTTATTGGGGTTTACTTTTAATCTTTGTACTCGCGGTTTTATTTTCAAGTTATATCTTTAACTAAGTACACGTTTCGTTGTGCTGAATTTCTTTTAGGAGAAAACAAATGTCGAACACTGGAACTACTGGACGAATTCCATTGTGGCTTGTTGGAACGGTAGTTGGTCTTGCAGCTATTGGTTTACTTGCTATTTTCTTTTACGGATCTTACGTAGGATTAGGGTCTTCCCTTTAATTTCTATGGTCTTTGCCCTACAGTATACAAGCAGTCCTTTTGATGTCATGATGCCATTTTCTTTTAAAAACTTGACAGACGTTAAAAACTACTTGTATACTTGCGAAAAATCAACGAGTGCTTTAAGCCCTCGTCAAGGCGGGCGTAGCCAAGTGGTAAGGCAATGGACTGTGACTCCATTATTCGCGGGTTCAAGTCCCGTCGTTCGCCGAGAGCAGAAAGCGTCATAAGCTACGACGCTGTTTTCGTGTTGAGACACCCAATATTGGGAGGTGTCTATCCGTCTCAACACGTTTTTTCTAGTATATTTTTTATTGAATTTTCAACGTCATTTGAGGTGTTGTATGAAACTATGTTATTGGATGTACGCTGGTCCCGCACATATCGGGACATTGCGTGTTGCCAGTTCTTTTAAAAATGTGCATGCCATTATGCATGCACCATTAGGTGACGACTATTTTAACGTTATGCGTTCCATGTTAGAACGAGAACGTGACTTTACACCGGTTACTGCCAGTATTGTGGATCGCCACGTCTTAGCACGCGGATCGCAAGAAAAAGTTGTGGAAAATATTACACGAAAAGATAAAGAAGACCGCCCAGATCTTATTCTGTTAACCCCTACATGTACCTCAAGTATTCTTCAAGAGGATCTACAAAATTTTGTAAATCGTGCATCCTTAGAATCAGAGGCTGATGTTCTTCTCGCCGATGTCAATCACTATCGTGTTAATGAGTTACAAGCAGCTGATCGTACATTAGAACAGGTTGTCCGTTTTTATATTGAAAAGGCCAAAAAAGATCTAGCCTGGTCACCGCAAAAGACAAAAAAACCTTCAGTCAATATTTTAGGAATGTTTACCTTAGGCTTCCATAATCACCATGACACACGTGAACTTCAAAGACTTCTCACATCTCTCGGTATTGACGTAAATCTGGTTATTCCCGAAGGTGGCCTGGTTACGGAATTACACCGATTACCTTCCGCCTGGGTCAATATTTTACCCTATCGTGAGGTGGGTCTCATGACCGCGGAATATTTAAAAGAAGAATGGGGCATGCCATATACCCAAACGATCCCTATGGGTTTGGTAGATATGGCGGGCTTTATTCGTGAACTTTTTGGTTATTTACGTGACTGTGCTTTTGAAACAGAAACACCGATGCTCTCCGTCGATGCCGTTGAAGCCTTTATTGACACACAGACACGTTTTATTTCACAAGCTGCGTGGTTTTCTCGCTCAATCGACTGTCAGAATTTAACTGGGAAAAAAGTAGTTGTTTTTGGTGATGCTACTCATGCCGCCGCAATGACGAAAATCTTATCACGTGAGATGGGTATTCGCGTCTCTTGTGCTGGTACCTATTGCAAACATGAAAGCAATTGGTTCCGTGAACAAGTCTACGGCTGTTGTGACGAAATTTTAGTTACTGATGATCATACACAAGTAGGAGATGTTATTGCGCGTGTTGAACCCGCAGCTATTTTCGGAACGCAAATGGAACGTCATATTGGAAAACGTCTGGATATTCCCTGTGGTGTTATTTCAGCTCCAGTCCATATTCAAAATTTTCCACTGAGTTTTCGCCCATTCTTAGGCTATGAAGGAACGAATCAAATCGCTGATTTAGTCTATAACTCGTTTACACTTGGTATGGAAGATCATTTATTAGAAATTTTTGGTGGTCATGATACAAAAGAAGTCATTTCTAAGGAATTATCGAGTGAAAATGGTGTTGAATGGGCAGCTGATGGAGTCGCCGAATTACAAAAAATCCCAGGCTTTGTTCGAGGTAAAATTAAACGAAATACTGAAAAATTCGCAAAAGAACAGGGTGTTACACGAATTACTCTTGATGTCATGTATGCAGCAAAAGAAGCGGCTAGTGCCTAATCTGAGTCAATAAGGGGAATACACTCTCGTCCTTATATTTCTACAGAGTCTTCATGTGCGCTCGTTTGCTGCTATTGAGAAGAACCGAAGGACTTTTTCTTCGGTTCTTCTCAATAGCAGCAACTTCTTACGGTACGTTCTGTAAGTTCTTATTGTTATTCAATGTTTGTTGAATTCAGCAAGTAGTAGAAGTGGTGAAATAGCCAGCAGGCATATTAATACGGCAAATCCGTAGATAACTATTTTTGTTTTCCAAAACGAAATGACCGGTACAACCACTGGAACTGGTGCAGAAACTAGGTGTCTACGACGGTACAGAAACATATACAAGACAAGCAACTCTTATAATCGCACAAAGAAAGAGAAAGCCCATAAAAGGTCTCCGAAAAATCATACACTTAGTTTAAATATATACTTAGATACTCTAGTATAAAAAGATAAACAACAAAAAATATATGCGTTAGAGGTCACCTCTCTAAAGCAAAGTTTTGACCTGAGTCGTCTTACCCGGTACACTAAAAGGTAAGACTGCCCTTGTGACGAAATTGGTAGACGTGCCGCGTTGAGGTCGCTGTGCTCTTTCTTGAGCGTGCCGGTTCAAGTCCGGCCAAGGGCAAAAATAAATTATTATTTGAGTAGAAACCCACCCTCCGTCTTGTTCAAATGAACAAGACAGCATGGTGGTTCAACGAGGAATTACCTAAAACAACACCTTATTTTTTAGCTAAGAATTCTTCAGTAAATTCTTTAATAGCTTCTTTTAAAAGTGTTTCTGCATCCGCACTCAATGCAGATGTTGATGCAATAATCTCACCGTATTTTGCTTTACTTGTTGCTAAGTATTTACGGAAACCTTCAAGGTATTCCTTAACACTCCCTACTGGGATTGTATCTAAATAGCCGTTTGTTCCAGCATAAATACTTGCAACTTGATCAGCGACTGAGAGTGGAGATGCTTGTGCTTGTTTTAATAACTCACGTAAACGAGCCCCACGAGCAAGTTGATTTTGTGTTGTCTGGTCTAAATCAGAAGCGAATTGCGAGAATGCTTCAAGTTCAGCGAATTGAGCTAACTCTAACTTTAATTTACCAGCAACTTGTTTCATTGCTTTAACTTGTGCCGCAGAACCTACACGAGATACTGAAATACCAACGTTAATTGCCGGACGAATACCAGAGTTAAAGATATCTGCCGATAAGAAAATCTGTCCGTCAGTAATTGAAATAACGTTTGTTGGGATATATGCCGAAACGTCACCTTCTTGTGTTTCAACAATTGGTAAGGCTGTCATACTACCACCACCTAATGCATCACTTAATTTTGCTGCACGCTCTAATAAACGTGAGTGTAAATAGAATACATCACCTGGGTATGCTTCACGACCTGGCGGACGACGAAGAAGTAATGACATTTCACGGTATGCTTGTGCTTGCTTCGATAAATCATCATAGATTGTTAATGTATGACGACCTGTATACATAAAGTATTCAGCTAAAGCGGCACCAGTATATGGAGAAAGATATTGTAACGTTGCTGGAGAATCAGCTGTTGCGGCAACAATAATAGTGTAATCCATAGCACCACGTTCTTGAAGCGTATTAACTACTTGAGCAATAGATGATGCTTTCTGACCAATGGCAACATAGACACAAACTACGTTTTTTCCTTTTTGGTTTAAAATCGTATCGATCGCAACTGCAGTTTTTCCTGTTTGACGATCACCAATGATTAATTCACGTTGACCACGGCCAATAGGAATCATTGCGTCAATGGCTAATAAACCAGTTTGTAATGGTTCATAGACTGAACGACGAGAAATAATACCAGGGGCAGGTGATTCGATTAAACGAGTTTCACTTGTGGCAATGGCACCTTTTCCGTCAATTGGTACAGCTAGTGAGTTTACAACACGACCTAGATAGCCGTCACCTACTGGAATTTGGGCAATTTTACCCGTTGCACGAACCGATGATCCTTCTTGGATTGCTAAGCCTTTCCCCATGAGTACCGCACCAACATTTTTCGTTTCTAGGTTTAATGCGATCCCAATAGTTCCATCTTCAAACTCAAGAAGCTCACCAGCCATAACTTTCTCAAGACCATAAATACGAGCAATACCATCCCCTACTTGGAAGACAGTTCCCACATTTACGACTTGGACTTCTTGTTGGTATTGTTCAATTTGTTGTCGAATAATACTGCTAATTTCGTCCGGTCTAATTTTAACCATTCATAGACTCCTCACATGGTACTGTATTTGCAAGACGTAGGACCTCCCGAAAGAGGAGATACGTCAACATCGTACGGATTTTTTTCTTTTTACTCACTCAATTTAACGAGGAGTGTAATTCGTGAATAGAACAACATTAAAATTATTTACTGATTCATGAAAAGTTGCATCAAGACGTTGTGTTAATTTTTCACGCACCTTTGCTAGGGCGAAACCAATAACTTTTTGCGATACTTGCGCAACCGCTTTTTGTTGTTGAAGACGAAGTGTTTCATCCTTTAACTCATAAAAACGTGCTGTATCTTCTTGTGTTTGATTTTGATAGTTACGTGTCTCTTGTTCAGCATTCGTTTTTCCTTGTTCACGAATACTGATAGCTTTCTTCTGCGTCAGTGCTAACTGTGTACGTGCTTCTTCTAAACGGGCTTGAGCTTCTTTTGCTCGTTGCTCCGCTTGTTGGAGCGAATTCACGATTAATTGTTTACGATTGTCGAGCAGCGAACGAAGCGCGTCGCCTACAAAGGTTACGACAACACCAATTACAACAGCTAGGTTAATAATGTTTGTTTCTAAAATGTTCCCATTGAAACCAAAACCCTCACCAAGAGGCAAGTGCATCAAAAGGATAAGATGATTCATACAAACCTCCCGAAGTATGTCTTTGTCATTGTATGGATAGGACCAATACAATTACTTATGTAGATGTGCCTTCTTACGAAACAAAAGGGTTCGCAAATAATAAAGCAAGTGCTACAACAAGTCCATAAATTGTTAGAGATTCCATGAAAGCGAAACTTAATAAAAGTGCACCACGGATTTTTCCTTCAGCTTCTGGTTGACGAGCGATACCTTCAACCGCGTAACCAGCAGCTGTTCCTTGACCCATACCCGGACCAATAGCAGCTAAACCAACAGCTAAACCAGCAGCAATAACAGAAGCAGCAGCAATAATTGGGTTCATGATCTTATCTCCAAATAGAATGATTCAACTTTATACTAACAAAAAGAAAGACCCTTGAGAACTCCCAGTGCAGAAAGTTCTCAAGGTGATCTCCTTTAGTAGAAAATTCTTTATACATTACAATGTATTTTTTTATTGAAACCTTTTTCATGGTTCGACTCTCCACCTCATGGGACGTCCTCAAAGGGTAGACGCACACTACAGGTGTTCAGAGCTTTCTTGACTTTCCGTAAAGAAAGTTGTCAATTAATGGTGATCTTCCAGAGACTCACCAATATAGGCACCCGCTAATGTCGAGAATACCAAGGCTTGAATCGCACTCGTAAAGAGACCTAAAAGCATCAGAGGAATGGGTACGACAAGGGGTACTAAAGCAATTAATACACCTACTACTAATTCATCCGCGAGGATGTTACCAAATAAACGGAAACTTAATGAAAGAGGTTTTGTAAAATCCTCTAAGATGTTAATTGGAAGTAAGAAGGCTGCAGGTTGAATATAGCGTTTAAAGTACCCTAAACCCTTCTTACGAAGACCAGCATAGAAATATGCAATCGACGTTAAAAGAGCTAAGGCTACCGTTGTATTAATATCATTCGTCGGTGCTGCAAGTTCACCATTCGGAATCTCAATCAAACGCCACGGAAAAAGAGCTCCAGACCAATTTGATACAAAAATAAATAAGAAAATCGTACCTAAAAAAGGAACCCACGATAAATAATCTTCCTCACCAATTTGTGTTTTTGCTAAGTCACGAATAAATTCTGTGATATATTCTGTTACGTTTTGTAATCCTTCTGGCGCTTGGGGCTTTAAGTTTGAATTTCCTAAAAAAGAAATCGTCGCAATAATCCCTAACACGACCCACGTCGTCATCAGCACCTGGCCATGTACTTCGTAGGACCCGAAGTGCCAGTAATAGTGCTGACCAACCGAAACCTCGGCAAGATCAAACATTGCGTTTGTAAACATGAGGGTATACTCCAATAGCACATTTATCATTTTATAGAGTAGAGCTTTTCTTCGAGACATGCAAATCCATGTGGCCCGATGACGGGAAGAGCACCCATTTCTTTGTAAACGCTCTGTACTGGAGACGGTCATCTCTATAGAAACATGACGTTCTCTAGATACCCCGCCTAACCAAAGCCAAATATAGAGTTTTAAGCAGGTCTCGTATATAATGTGAAAGATAACATCTTAGGGAATCTTATGACGATAAAAGAGGAAGAGTGCGAGGCCCTTTTAAGTCAAAAAATATGAGAAAATACAAAGTTAGATTTAACATGGAACATGTTGTGCACAACAGTGCAAAAGTAAAAAAGTGACCTGCAAAATAGTTAATGTTTATGCGGAAAAAACACTGTCTCAATAGGTAGGGTATCCCTACCGTATAGAGGGTATATTCTAAGGTACTATAGAAGGTACATGGCGAGTAAAGACGTAGTATTTAAGAGCATAAGCCTATACCTAATATTTAGTGTATTAATAGAGTTTTATACTCGTTTTATAAAGTAGTTAAGAGCCTCGAAGTATAGAAAATGATTTTTCTAGTTATGGATCGGTATTCTCAAAGTTGTCTAAAGTAATAGAGAAGGTAATTCTCAAAGAGAGAAAGATTCCTGGTCAAATAGAATGCTCTCGTCAATATTTATTTGAATCCAAGGAGATATCAGGATCATCAACTAAAGCACTGTATTCACGAGTAGTCTGTAGTTATTTCGAGGACATCCTTCAGGCTTGTATTCTTCTATATGAATAACCGTAAGAATATAAATATATTAAAAAGAGATAAAAAGTGAATTTTTCCCACCCTTGATTAATCGAAAACGTAATGAGAATAAAAAAAAGAGCCTGTAAGAATCCTATATCAAGTCATAGAAAAGATGTTTCTACTCCTCTAGAGCTCACATAAGCAAAGCGGTGCTCAGGTTTTCCGCCGTATGTGAGCTCTCGACTTTTTTTCTCAAGTGAGATGAGGTTCTCGGACTCGACTCCACATGCTCTGCATCGAGCCCCGTTGACATGTGCTTCCTTTTCATATAAACTATCTAAAAAAAATAAGCCCCCATCGTCTAGAGGCCCAGGACATTTCCCTTTCACGGAAGAAACGGGGATTCGAATTCCCCTGGGGGTACAAGATCATCGTTTGTACATCTTTGTATCA